>OLOX01000268.1_pt1 | contig 55152 bp, 91 predicted proteins | sample 1672091 | NCBI WGS metagenome assembly OLOX01 (sample SAMEA3136644, study PRJEB25190) | human gut metagenome | reverse complement strand
CCTCCGCTCGCTTATCTTCAAGAAGGCAAAATCTATCTTCAACGCCGCCGACGGACAGGTTGACACAGATACACAGGACGCCCCTGAAACTGAGGCGTAAACATCGCCACACCGACCGATGCCACCCAGCCCTTCGGGGTTGGGTGGCTCACTTATGCAAGTGAGCGCGTCCACGACACAAACGCATCCACTTGCATATTGCGTCCATCGGTGCGACACACGACACATCACGTCCACATATACACATATTGCGTTGCTTGGGACATTCCCAACTAAACGCGAAACTTCAAAAAATTTTCCCCGGCCCAGGGAGCCGGTTATCTCGATTATTATGACACTTGGAAATTTATTTTCAGCACAAGACATAGCCGCTCTTAAATCTGTAGCAACTGCACAGACAGATGCGGAAAAATATACAACCCACATAAGCGAAAAAGCGTGGGATATGCTCTATGAAACCGCCGCTAACCTTGGGCAAAAACTTACTCCGAAATGGTGGCGTGAGCTTGACCAAATCGTATCAACCGACTCTGAGGTAGTTGTGTGTATGCGAGGCAAACGGGAATGTGAAATTATATCCGTGACCTATCAAGCGTATTGGGCAAGACATTTGGGGCAGATGCTTAAAAGTGGTTACTCAATCGTATGGATTGGCAAATCTTTCAGCACTCAAGTAAATTGGGACAACTGGAAATGGGTTTATGCCGAATTAACCACTAAGCCGGAAACACAACAGTACGACCCTGAAATGACATTGACTGAAAAACGCGAAATGCGTGAGGCCCGCAGACTGAAAAAGCAGTTCAATGATGGAGCTGATGTGATACGTCGTCGAAAAAGTATGGTCCCCACAACAAACGAGGAAGCCGCAAATCAAGCATATTCCGTGGCTCGTGACCGTGAGTTCCGAGCAGCAGCCGAGCGAGATATGGCTATAAGCGGAACTGTGGCCCTCGCCAACAAGATATTTGCAATGGTGTAATATGTGTCATAATCGAGAGATAGCCGCAACTGAGTGACATCGGTTGCGGCTATTTTTATATCCCTACTGAAGCAATGAAGCACGAATATATGGTGGAGGCGTTGGAAATCATAACCACCAACAATCAAATTACAGTGTCGTTCAATACGCCGGTGAATGACAATTATTCCCACACCCACACACTTCTCATTCACAAAAGCAATGCTACGGTTCTGAAGAAGCTCCATGAAGCGGGCTTCTCCCTCAGTATGACTGAGAAGGGTCTGGCGGTCGATAAATTCTAATTCTCAAAATAAAACTGAAAATGGAAATTAAAACTTACACAATCTGCGGACGTCCTCGCCTCGCTGTCAAAGTTGCCTCCTGTGCTGGTGGCGTGTACACTAACTATCAACACCCCAAAAGAAGGAAATGAAATCGTCAACTGTATTTTGTGCTCTCATCGCGATAGTGGTGGGAGCACAGCTCATTCTCGCACATACCAATCAGCCCACTGTAAACGCGAAAGTCGAAGAAAATTATCTGGAAGACAATCGCGCATGGTCCGGAATGTTCTTTACCTCTGAATCAGTGGTGGAGGAGTACGAGTATGACGATGCTTATTGTTTGCTCTACGATGATGCTGATGCCAATATGTTTAACGTAGAAATCTGTGTGGATCTGGAAACGTATCAGGCAGTCATTGATGCCCACAAAACAGGTACTGAACTCATCGGGACGCTTGTTCTCAATGATGATTATTCCTACGAAGGTGTAGATGTCTTCACCTATATGCCTGACCCGGAGTTTGAAATGGCTGCGGCAAGCGCAAAACTCTAACCCAAATACTCAAACTGAAAATGAAAACTCAAGTATTAAATCTTATAAAAGCACTGGCAATGATAGTGCTTCTTTCAATCGGCGTGATGTACAAGTTTGGACGCCGTTGGTATCGTCGTTTCTGTATCAAAGTGCTCTGGAAGAAACTCCAGATACGCACAAGCGTGTACGAGCAATGGCACGCTAAACGTGCTGCCAAGCTCCAAACGGCCCTCAACATCGAACATTCTGAATACCCTTCATTCTAATGTTTCACTACTATCAGGCACCTGCAACTCTTGAGGTTGCCCGCTATCTGATACAGGGCAACCGGGAGTTCGATACCCATAAATCATCAATGGATGCGCCGCTACAAATTCGTTTTCTTGCCTCTGAGGAGTATGTGAAGAAAATGCAAGCCCGGCCATTCCTGAAACACATCCCAATAACAATAAAAGCATAGGTTATGTACGTATCAGAAAAAGATATTGAGTTCGCTAAAACCACCCTTAGCGATTTCGTAAATGGTGGAATGAGTTCACCAAAAACAGTTGCCGCTCAAATGAGCCTCGACCACCGCTACCTCCAGAATGAAATGTTCAAAATTTGCCTGGAATACATCAAAGTTCTCGCAATGAACTATCAGCATGGCAGATTTGACCCTCGCAATGAATGGGCTTGTTCTCAGGCAAATAACATTGTGTGCTGCACATCGACCATCCCCGATCTCACAGAAATTGATTGGGAGGAATATCAAGAACGTCTCAACTCAATATACTACAAGTAATGTGGAAACGTAAATTTCGATTTGTGACCGAGAAAAGCGACGAGGTTGCACTGGCTAATCCAATGCACCTACCGCAAATCTGTATCACAATCCTTGCAGAGAAAGAAGCTCGCTTTATTGCTGTGTACGAAGTTGAAGACGGGTCTGCTCAAACAATTTTCGTGGCTCATTACAACTGCGAAGCCAAAGGCGACGTAAAAGACCGATACACATACTGTTTCTTCGATGGTTCAAAAAACACGCATCTAAAGCAGTACAGATAATATTACATTTTCAGTTTGGAGTTTGATAAGCCTCGTGACCTAAAAGGTTGCGAGGCTTCTTTTACTCATTCACTGAAGTTCAAAAACATAAGATAATGAATGATTTGTTGATTGAAACCAGAGAAATTGGTAATCATCGCATAAAGATATACTACGACACTAACAACACCTGTCCGGTCAAGGATTGGGATATGGGAGGTTGTTATGTTTTTGAGCATCTTGAAAACGGTCGTTACTGGCTATCATCAGACTGTGATTGGAAAGAATACAGTGGTGGTTACAGCCTCAGAGATAATTCTATGTCTGACATACTTCAGCGAATGGCTGCTGATGTGGTAGAACAGAAAGACATCATAGCCCACTACAAAGCCGGGAAGATGAAAGACGTGAGATTCATCTATAATCGCCACACCCGTATGTGGGAACTCCAGCACTACCTCCGATGGAAAGGCGCCAACGCTAACTGGGAAACGCAGTTGGAAATAGAACCCTATGAATTAAAAGCCGATGCCGACTATCGCATGGAATTGCTTGAAGGTCTTGAAGAGGAAGATATGTTGGCCATTATTCAAAAATACGCCAAAGATTTCGTCATCAAAGAATGGTCTTCGTCTGGCTATTCGCAAGGAGACCACATGAGGGGTATCGCCTATATGTCCAAAGAACATTTCGACAAAACATGTGGCTTTAGTCATGGCCATTATAAAGACTGGAAGGAGCAGGCTCTACATGTAATCGACGGTGAAGTCAGATGCATCGAAATGTGGGCTTGGGGCGATGTCAAAGGCTATGTTCTGGAAAAGAAAGTACCGTTCACAAAAGTCTATGCCGACGAAGATCGTGAAGACGAGGAAGACATTGAGTGGGAAGAGGTCGATTCTTGCTGGGGCTTCTATATGGAAACCGAGGAACTGATTGCCGAGGTAATTGCTGAACATGACCTGAAAGAAGTTGCATAGCATAATTATCTATGAATGAACGCAGGCCGAATTAACCAATGTTAAAGTGTACAAGTTTTCACCCCATACTCACACTACAATCTCTATTCGTAAACAAACAACAAACTGAAAGATGAATACAGAAATTCAAACAACGAAGTTGGATGGCACTATCTCATACATGATTGATAAGGCATCAGCCTTATCGTCCAACTTGGAAGTGCTGAAAATGGCTCTTCCAAAAGAAACACAAAACTTAATGGTTGGACGGGCAAATCCCATAACCATTAGAGGTATTCTTGACAACCAGACCGCTTGTCTTGATGAACTCAACTCTCTCATTACGGAACTAAGAACTGAACTTAAATGCCTTACCACGTCATCCTCTCAGATTCAGACGGCGAATCAGTAGTCGGAATCTGTGGCACCCTTGAAGCTGCTAAAGAGCATCTTCGTAGTGTTCGATATTACCCCTCTTATATGAGAAGCGTCGAGAGTTTGGATATTTCCGATGACGAAATGTCTGGTACCGGCTATGATGAGAGTGGGCATTTCACATACTCAATCAAAACAGCATAACATGAATGAGCGCCAATACTTTGTGATTATGCCCAACGGACATCTCTTGTTCGTGGAAATCACCCCAGAACGTAAAAGCGTGATTGACGATGAATTTTCCGGAGACGAAGAAGAATACCTCTATACGGTTCTATCTGAAGAATTTGACTTTTCAGTCAACGATGTTGACTGGTCAATTGTGCCGGATTCATGTATCACTTGCTTCGGCAGAAACCCTTCGATAACAAAACTATAAACATTATAACAATGGAATTGAAAAACGAACTTAAAAAGTTTATCGTTGACCGTACCACCCGGTACAACGTAATGGCTAAGAGCCAGGAAGCCGCTGAACTTGCTGCGGCAGGAGGAGTGATTTTCGGCAATCTGTCTGCGGATGCCGACCAGTTCTCAGTTTACCCTGAGGGAACAGAGGGTCAAGACGGCCTCAATCTCACGTCCAAGGACAATTCAACGCTTGACAACATCAAAGCTGAGGTCAAGCGTACCGGTGAAACACAAATTCTCATTGCGATAGTTGGTAGAGGCTTTCTCACGAGAGACGAATATGCACATGACAATGGAACGGACTTTAAGGATGCCGTCATCGGTATCGCTGTCATCACTCCGCTTATTTCTTTCATCGTGGGACTCTCCGAATGGAAGGAGCGCTGGAGTGAGGATGACGAGCATGTCGTGACCGAAGCTCACACCGAAGCTCAAGCCTTCCAGGTTGTTTCCGGTCTGGAACATACCCGTCAACTTGTCGATTGGCAAGAAGATGAAGGCAACACTGCCGCAAAAATGTGCTGGAACTACAAGCACAAAGGACTTCAGTGGTATCTCCCGTGTCTGCTTGAGCTCAATGCCATCTGCGCCAACAAAGAAGAAATCAATGCACTTCTGAAACTCGTCGGCGGTACGCCGCTCAGTTTGGATGAATGTTATTGGTCGTCCACTGAGTTCTCGGCTTACCACTCGTGGTACGTCACCTTTGGCAGTGGTTATAGCGGCGGCAACTTCAAGTACAGCACTTACGTGGTTCGCCCTGCTGTAGCCATATAAGCTCAATCTTTAATCTTCACTGCCGGGCCAGTTTTTCTGGCCCGGCTATAAAACAAATCTCGATTATGAATAAATATTTGATATACACCATTCAAGGACATTGCAGTGCTCCGGATCACCAAGACGTAGATAATTGTCAGCTTCTTGGTCGTGTCGAGGCAGCTGACAAATCGGAAGCCTTAAACAAATTTCTCGAAGATAACCCTTGGGCCATTGAATTTGGTTTCACAGAGTTCTCGATTGCTCAACTCCATGATTCTGAATGGGTATGAAGCAGAGATATACCGTTAACGTTCATTACGATGCAGTTGTCACAGTGGATGTAATTGCAAACTCGGAAGAGGAAGCTGTCAGGAAAGCACTTGACAAAGCCGAGGACATTTCTCTCGAAGATGCTGAGGTATTCGACATCAACTGCTGTGTGACAAATATAGAAGATTTATACCCATGAGAATCTACGAAGAAAAAGCGCTCAAAGATTTCGATTTTTGGAGCGGTGGCGCAGATAGAGCAGCCAACTTAACTGATGAAGAGTTCGACTCAGTGGAGCGACTGTTTGAGGAACTATATCCGGATGGTATGAGTGATACCGAAATCAACGACTTTTTCTGGTTCGATTTCGACACAATTGCGCAGCATCTTGGCTACGAGGACGAGGAAGATTTCGACCGGAAGCACGACCCCAACTACATTGACGATGATGACCTTGAAGAGTATATTGAGGAGTATTGGAGAGAATATCTCGATACAATCTTTGAAGAACAAGGTGAAGATGGCCTTAGATTCATCGTGACTGACTTGTTCGGGGACGATCCGGAAGAAGTTTTAGTGGACTACAAAGAAGAGGCATTTGACGAATCACCCAGAGGTATCTTCTATCATTATCTCAATGTTCGCTACGATAGCAGCGAACTTATGGAAACGCTCTTTGACAACGATCAGGGTTGGGATGTGCTCGACAATTTTCCCACAAAAGAAGAGTTCCGCGACGAGATGATGGATAAAAAGAAAACATCAAAATAATACGACTATGTTAATGACATTTAATGAATACGTCATCGACTGGTGGAAAGACTATCTTTCCTCTATCGATGAGAGTACTGCCAAACGAATCATGGAAAACGAGTTCATTGGCGAAGAAGAAACTGTAGAAGATTACATCCCTGAAGATGCTGAAAGCGTGATTGACTGGCTTGACAAACAGGACGACGATGGTGAGAAAATTTACAAGATTTTCTTCGGCCCTGAAGCTACCGATTGCGTGTACGACAACATCCCAGATACTGATGCGTTCCTCACAGATATGTTTATGCACTGCGCCGGTTGGTACGACAATCCGGACAGTGTGTCGAAGCCCAGCTTTGCTGAAAGTTTTGTGGCAGATATGGCCTATCACGCTGAAAATTATGACAATCCGCTCGGTTTCTTCCAGGACTTACAACACGGCTGTCAATCCGGTATGATTGGTATGCTCATCTACAACTCCGACTGCAAGGAAATCTACATCAAGCATATTGACGATATGGAGGAGTGGAAGTCTGAGGAGGAAGAAAGCCTCGGAGAGCCAATCCGTAACAAAGACCATATCCCGTACTATACTTGGATGTGCTGGCTGTGCTATGAAGAACTTGGCTTCCAGATTGCACGCATTTTGTTCCCTGATCAATTTTGAACTATGGAACTGCAAGCAATCATCGATAAAGTGACCGAATGTGCAGAAAACATTGGCTTCTCGGTCGATACATACATTGACAAACTCAATGGAAATGTAGAGTTCGAGTTCAATACCAGCACCGCATTTGGTCAAGACTTTCACGCCACCTGCCGAATGGAAGATAATGATCCAGACACTCTTGTCAAAAATGTTTATGACTACTGGCAAGGCTACGATCCCGATTACGAAGCTACATTGTGGATTGGCCCTGATGGTCATGGTCATAATGGAGCTCCTTACCGTATTAGCGATATAGTTTGCGATATGGAGGAGTGCGAGAGTCGGCTGGAAGAACTCTTTGATGCCCTCAATGAATTAGATTTCGACGAGGATTGACCAACAAACAAACTCCAAACAATGAAAACAAAACTTGAACTTGAAGCGCTTGGCTTTACCGGATTTTACCAAGGAATATGGGACCAAGGCGAAAACGAATATGGCGCCACGCAGATGCTGAAGTATGGCGATTATGATGACATCGAAACCCTTGAGTTTATCGAATATTGGGGGTTCGGAGAGGATTACCGTGAGAAGGTAATGAAGGAATATGCAGAACGTTACGTTGAATTTGTGAATGATGTGCTTGGAACTAATTTCACATTGACATCTCAATCGTTGTGGTCTCCGAAAGAATATAATTTCCAGACAGACAAAGTATTCTGCGATGTCGAGATTGAGGATTTTGATGGACTCGTGGACCGGCTCGTCAAAATGGTTTCAACGGACCTTGACCTCTACAATGTTATGCGCAAGACTATCCACGATAATCACACCAGTTGCAGCGGTTTCATTTCGTTTATGGATAACGATATTGATGAATGGTTTGGCCTCATTCAAGACCCTGAGAACACAACCTATATCTCATATTTCATCGCTTATTTGGTTAATGCCATCCAGCCTGGTTCTCTGCGTCAACTCAACGAAGACATCTATGGGTACGTATCAGAAAACACAGATTGGCATTTGCCAGTGCCTGAGACCGACGAGGCAAAAGAAGAGTACCAGTTATACTCTGAACATCGTGACACCTACACTGAGTTTCTTAAAGAGTACCGGAAGAACCATGTGGATCCTACAAGACAAGATTGGCCGGAGGATGATCGCCGCCGCTACGATGTGGATTGGGACGAGTTCAAAGAAGCCTTCTCGGAACACCTTGAATTTCTTGAGGCAGAAAGAAAACGCCTTGAATATCTGAGAAATCAACCTGTAATACCTGGATTAGAATGAAACTGATATTTCCTCTCCCAAATGGAGAGCAGCTTGACCTTTTTGACGAGGGGCCAAACGGAATGGACTACATCTGTACTGTTAGCGGCGAATACAAAACCGGAGTGATTGGTCTTGTGGAAGAATACGAGCGAGAAAAGAATCCGCAGCGTCGCCTCAAAATCGATGATGAGATTCACGACCAGGCTTACTACTATGCCGATTCGATAGCCTTGTGTGATGAAGAGCTTCAGTCAATGATAAGTTTAACTGATTTGGCTGAACAAATCTATCGTGCCATCATAACATTTGCCAGAATATGACGGAGAAAAGAAAACTCGCCGACTGTTTTGAAAACGGTTGGTTCAAAGCGGAATACCTTTGGGAACTTCGCCAAGAGATTGTTCTTGGTAGTCTGTATTACGCTGACTATCGCAACTCTTTTGGAATTGATGAACACAAAGTGTGTGACTTTTTCACAAGTTTTTGGGATAGCTTCTGTGAGGAGCTTGCCAAGGAAGACAATCTGTGGGAAGAAGCTTGTATTATCACCCGTGACCATTTTGAAGGCGACACGAATGTGAGCCCTGGCAAATACGATTTGTTTCGCGAAGAGACGTATCAAGAATTATTTCAGAAACGCTACGACAACGAAGATACACTCAAGAATTGGTATGGCTGTTTCTGTGATGATTGTCCACTTCCTCCCAAGATGGTTAATGTGGACATTTACTGGCAATTTCACCGTTCAATTCAGGTTATTGCTGGGACCGAAGATGAAGCGGAAGAAATCGTGAATGAAATGATGAGAAACCGCGAGATTCCGACAGAATCGTTTGAACCGGATGACGATTGGGATCTCGACACAACCTATCAACCTGATTGACATGGACAAAAACTTACAAACAAGATACTGTACCGAATGTGGTTCATCTAACGTCAGTTCAATGGCTTGGGTAAACAATGCCACCGGAGAAATTGAAGAATACATCGGATATGACAGAGACCCCGAATATAACTATTGCAATCACTGTAATTCCTCAGTAGCAATTATGACTCTCGAAACTATGTGGAAACACTTCAGTGAAATACCCATAGATTCTGAGGATTGTATCGAAACTGATTTCCTCTTTTTTGAGAAAGGTACCGACCGAAATCATATCTGGCACTGGTTCGATGAAAGATGCCCGAATGGTCTTGCAGTAGATTTGATGGGTGAGCAACCTAAACAACAATAATATGAAATGTACATATTTTCACTCTAAATACAAGGAGCTGGAGGCACAAGAGTACCGAGAACTTGCCGCTGCGGTCAAAGCGCATGGGGGCGAATACGTTTTCTTCGATTGCGATCAAGATGACGCTGATGATAAATGGCGCGAAGCCGATGACCATGATGACATTCCAGTCGTCAATGGTTGTCATCAGTGGATGGACAAAGACGATAGCTTCTATGTAACTCGTGTCTCACTCGATGATTCTGGAAATCCTCAAATATTTGGGTTCCGGGATGAATACGGATGCCCTTCCGATGAAGACAGGTTGGACAACATTCAATTTGGCTATCTCGACAACATCATTACGGAAATTCCTGAGACTGAGGAAGTGCATGATGTTAGAGAACTACCCAAGCTGAACTCGATGCCGGTGCTGGTTCTCAGTCGAGAAGACCTCGAAGTGAAGGGTTACGACCCTGATATGACTGATGATGAGTTTTTCACACTTGGAAATTCAGTAGCCAAGCATCTTGATATGGAAGATTTCTGGCTGGCACTGGAGTATGCTTGTGATTACTTAGGTGTAAAACGCTTAAACGAAACAGACGATGAATAAAGATTTTAATCGCTGGGAGTTCATTGAAAAGTGGCTTCCAAACTATTCATCCGATCAAGATGTGGCATGGTCAAACGACTTGTCAAAATATCTTGCCGGAGAATACGACTATCAAGACCCGTATGACAGAGACCGTATCAATGCAATAGCAGAAGTTTGTGCTACTGCTGAAGACGCCAAAATTGAGCTCGAAAGGGTTGACTGCGGATTGTTTTTGGAAGCACTGGAAGCATACCAAAGACAGAAAGAGAAAATTAACGAGTGTTAAAGTGTACAACTTTTCACACCTCTAATACAAAACAAATCTATTCGATAATAAACAACCAATTAAATCAAAGACAAATGTCACAGTTAAATGTACTTCAGGAGCTGAGGGCTTCACTTGCCTTCGCCAACCGCTTTGACATCGCCAAAGCAAAAGATGCCTACGATTTTATCATAGGCGAAAAAGAGGAACAGCCTACCCTAAAAGTGAACGTAGCGCCGCTTTTGGACGGAATCTACTATGTTATGAACGACAAAACGCTCGTTCCGGTAGCTCACCTTGAAACCATCGACAAAGCAAGAGTTATCGGCGTCGCAGTTAAGATGTCCGACAAGATTGCGACTGTTGCTCTTCACGATGCAGCTGACGGAGAAGAAATCGCGCTTACTACGACAGAGAAGAACGGTTCGTCAGAGTTTTTCCGTCCCGACTTTTGGGATGCAATGTCTGACTGGAATGGCGAGGCCAATACCAAGGATTACGGCGACGACCTCAATCCGGCAATCAACCTTCAGCCTGGACAGTACATCCCATCGCTCGCTCAGCTGCATTTGATTCTTCTTAACATCAAGGAGGTAAATGCAGCTCTTGATGCAGTGGGTGGTTCACCGCTTCGCGAAGAGTGGTATTGGTCGTCCACTGAGGTCTCGGCTAGCAGCTCGTGGGGCGTCGGCTTTGGCAGTGGTTTTAGCTACAACCTCAACAAGTACAACACTATCGTGGTTCGCCCTGCTGTAGCGATATAAGCCTTACTCTTCATTCTTTCTGCCGGGCCAGTTTCTCTGGCCCGGCTATAAATCAAAATCTGAGATTAGATGCCCTATAAGAGCGAGAAAATCAATATCGCCGGAACAAAATACGATAGGCGTCGTAAACTCAGTCCCGATCAGGTCAAAGCAATCAAACTTCTCAAAGAAGAAGGATATAGTTATCGTCAACTCGCTGCCATGTTTAATTGCAGTAAATGGACGATTCAAAACATAATCAATCCACAAATTAACAAACAACCAATCAAACGACCTACATCATATTGGACTGAGAAAAAGCGACAATATCGACAACGAAAGGAAGCACTTTTCAAATCCGGAAAAATCAATGCGAAAAACAAAAGAAGTCGAGCCTACAAGAATTGAAGATTTCATACAATCAGTATTGGCACTCAATGGACTGAAACGCGGAAGAGATTTCAAAGTTTCCGGTCGGCAGTTATGGATTAAGAAAAATCCACTCCGAGGTAAACTAATTGTAATCTTGAAAAATACATTCCCTGAGTATAGCTATTACTGGGAATCACCTCAAATTCTTAGATGGTTTTAACCCACAAAAACAGGAAATTACGTGGACAAGATATTAGAAAAATTCTTCGAGCTTGAACGATGGGAATATGCCATTGACAAAGGCTTGGGGAAAGGAATTTCAAAAGCCCAACTCTACCAGCTAACGAAGCCGGAAACAAGGGTTGCGATGTATGAGGCCATTCGAGATGGTAAGTACGAAATAGCACCACCTCACACTGCCAAAATACCCAAAGATAATGGCGAGTTCAGAACGGTTTATATCAATGAACCGGCTGATCGAGTTTTATTGAGTATTGCCAATGATCTTCTGTTTGAATTGATGCCTGAGATGGTTCATCCGCAGTGTCAGTCATACCAGAAGGGAATTGGTTGTGGTAAGATTGTACAAGAAGTATCTCGAAAAATATGCGACACGAAGGGCGAAGTCATCGGTTGGAAGGCCGACTTTAGCAAGTATTTTGATAGTGTGCCGGTAAGGTTCATTGATGAAGCCTTTGACAAAGTTGAAGCGAAACATGGACATTCGGCACTGATTGATGTATTGCGAAAGTATTATCATTCCGACTATTTCTTCACTCCTGAAGGTGAACTGGTGCAATCATACCAGTCGTTGAAGCAAGGGTGCTCTGTTGCATCTTGGTTGGCTGATGTAGTCTTGTACCATCTTGATGAGCGTTTGTCACAACTTGATGGCTACTATATTCGCTATTCTGACGATTCGCTGTTTGTCGGGGTTGATTATGAGATAGCAATGGAGATTATGGAAGATGAATTACATCAGATGGAAATGAAGCTCAATCCCAAGAAAGTTGAGTATCTGACTCCTACGAAGTGGTTCAAATTTCTGGGGTTCTCAATCAAGGGACCTGCAATCTCACTCAGTTCAACCCGCATAAAGAAATTCCAAAAAGAGATTGAGAGGTTGACGATCAAAGCAAAGGATATTACGCTCCAAAAGGCTATCAATTCTGTAAATCGTTTTCTTTATAAAGGCAACGGTGAACATAGTTGGGCCACTCAAATATTACCTATTTGTAATGTCCACTCTGACATCCACGAATTGAATTGTTTTGTGATGGATTGTCTGAGAGCTGTAAAGACCGGTAAGAAGAAAGTAGGCGGTCTTGGTTATGTGGCCACTCAGGAGCAAGGCTGTATTTCACGAGGTATTGGAAAGAACGTCAAGGCTAACCGTGAAAAAACAGCTAATATGATAAACCGATATTTGACGCTCTCTTGTATGCAAAATGCAATGCGTACAAGCCGAGACGCTTATCGGACTTTGGTCGCTTCTCTCTAACTAAGTATGTGGAGGCAAAGAATGATTGAGCAATCATTTAGTCATTGCGGCAGAATCCACCGAGGAGAACGCGCTGATACCGCGTGCTCCTCCCGTTACGCCCGCCGCCAGACATCAAACAGATATAGCAACATACAATTCAATCTGACTTTGCCAAAAACCAAGTGTATGGAGATATTCAACGGTTGCACACATTTAAGTGTCAGCAGGCAAATCGGGAACCGATCTGTCAACTTGAGATTCCGAAACGGAATCCAAGTTCTGCCAGATCGGGACACCGGCAACCTGCTGCCTATATCATAACAATACAGCAATACACCAAGTGCAGTAATGAATACCAAACTGAGTATGCAGATGAAGTTGAATGGCGCAGTAATTCAGGATATGATCAACAACCTCCTGAGTCTTGGCCAGGTCATTACCGTGGCCAGACTCAGGATGCAGGATCATATCTACATCGAACCAATAAAGTTACATACAAAACGCATGACAACTTCAATTTTTGCCGGGCGTGCGGCTCACGATTGTAAATCTGAGAGATTCACTGTTCGACGTGTTGTATTCGAGCTGTTCACGGACACACTTGGTCCAGTTACCAGCTCGAAACACTCGTCAACATATCGAGAAAATAGAGATACACGCTACAGAAACGCAATCGTACAATTTATAACAACGTCGAGTATGAGACAGACACTTAATATTGAGCATTTCAATGGATCAGACATAACCAGAAGTTCGTCGATTCCACCCAATCGACGAACTTCTGGCTGTACTGATTTCATATCAAGCAGATTACAGAAACATACAAACTCAAGTGAAAGTGTCTCTGGTATGCGCCGGGTTAAAATCCAAGCGGACGAGTTTAGAGATACAGTTGTCAATAAGCCCGGTACGGGACATTCCGACCGGCCAACTTGGCCGGTTCTCCGTGTCCCGTGCCTGGCTTCTGAATACTGTATTCATCAAGCCTATAAAGCACCGCATTGTGTCTGACAGGATTGAAAATAGCGCAAATGGACCATCGGGATCAGAACATTTATCGTAGCTGGTTTCAACGTAAGGTCGTCATCTCCCAGTAGATAACTGGAGATGACGTCCTTCGCTCACCAGCTTCTGAATCGAAGAGATATAGCAAGCGCCGCTCTGATGAGATTGTCCGTTAAAGTGTAACGTAACATTTATATGCAAGAGGTCAAACTTTAATAACCCGCCGAGTCGAAGCCCTCCTGGATACAGGTAGGACCGACTACACAACGTTTCGTGGTCCATACCTGTATCCAGGAGGCCGCTGAACGGCGGGTTACATCTAAATCAATAGAGCAATACGTCATTGGCTTTGAGCATCTAATTTTTAATCAACAAATGAAAAATATCTATAAAGAAACACTGGCTAAAGTTGCTGAAGGAGCTCGATTCTCAGTCAATTTTGAGAAACGTAGCCTAAAAGTTAATGGCAAGTATATCATTAAGGAGGGTAAACATGAAGGCGAACTGGGTGTTGGTTCGCTTCCCGTAGTTGAAGCACTGAAAGACATCGAAAGACTCTATCACCGCTACCGTCACAGCATACCGTCCGAAAGGTCAGATGCAAGACGGAAAACATACTTTCAGGCAATTGCAGAGCATGAGCTGTCAGACGATGATATGCTTTATGGTGAGCGGAGAGATAACGCTCAGATTGCTTTGGAACTGTACGTTCTCTGCTCAATTCTCAATGGCTCTCTTGTATGGGATGACTTCGCTCAGAGCAAATGGTTCTGGCAGTCTCCCAACGAAAAGGGCTTAATCATCTTGAAACAATGGATAAATAACAACAAATAAGAAACGAATAACAATGGCAAAGAAAAACCCCAACCCCAGTACAAAAATCGTATGCCCCGTGTGCGGTACAGAGTTTGCAATCCCCGAAAAAACTCACGTTGCCGTCGGTATCGTCGTAGGTGCAGACAGCGGTCTTGGCACCATCTATCCGGCAACGACAGGAGCTACCCAAACTCCGGTGCCCAGTGCTCAATCTCAGAAGAAAGCGACTGAGAAGATTGAGGCTTTGCGCATGGCCGGGGTTAACGTTGACAACCTCTTCAGTATGAAGAGCGCGTCCGGTCAGGAAATCATCGCCCGTATGGAAAACGGAGACCTCTCCATTGTCCCCGACAATGACCCGATTTTCGCCGCTATCATGGGACGTGGCACCGTGCCTAACCGCCGACTCTTCCGTCGCTGGGTGATGGCTCAGGTCTTCCACATGCTCAACTACAAGTCCTATCGCGGAAGCAAAACAGGTTTCGTTGCTGCACTCGAAGCCAAAGGTTACAAGTATCAGTGGAAGATGGTTCTTGAGGAAATGCGAGTACAGGCTAAGCTCGCCGCTGAAGACCCTGAGAACTTCGCACTCCGTAACCGCTGGTTCAACGATGGCCGCATCATGCAGATGGGCGTGGACTATCTGGAGCAGCTTGTGGCTCATATCAACAAGCTGAAGGTTCGTCACTGCAAAGGCGTGCCCTATGTTAAACTGGGTGGCAGAAACGTGTTTACTGCTGACATCCAGACTAAGGTCATTGACCCTATCGTGAAAGCGATGGCGAAGATAGGTGAGGCTGGCACTCCGCAGAAACTTTACTTCGCAGTCAATGCAGCTGTAAGACTCATCCAGCAATGGTGGTTCACCAACGACGCTTGTATGTCCCAGGCTTTCAAGGACGCATACAAGGGAGCCGGTGCATACTTCACTATGCAGAACCTTATTCTCTTCCACGGGGCCAGTTTCAAAAATGGCTGCATCAAGCTCGGTCAGAAGAAGTCGTTGGCTATGTTGGAGAACAAGGCTAACGAATACGCAGCTTCACAGGAAGGCTGGCGTCTGTTCGGTGTGATGAAGAAACTCATCGCTGATTCTGGTATCAATATCGGAAAGAAGATGGAAGAATGGCGAAAATAACATCCAATGAAATCCTCCGTGAGCAATCGCTCGAAAAGCTCACGGAGGCTTACTACGAACAGTATAAGCACGACAATCGGTTGCCGGAGCTCTTTGAACTTATTGAGCCTGAGAAGTTATATGAGTGGCTTGTCAAACAGTTTGAAGACGATTTCTCGTATAAAGAAATCAAAGAGTTGTTTGACTATCAGCCTGACTATTTGCAAATTGGAGAGGTTGAATATATCAATGGGATTCCTCATTTCTTGTTTGACCAGTCATTAGAAGGACTCATTTTCAAAGATGAGGAGGCGTATCAAGAAAACTGGGATGCTCCGTGCTATGTTCCAGAATATGCTGCTGAAGATGCTGCCGTTACAGTTAACGACATAGAATATGAGTGTGCTGGAGACAAAGAGCATTGCGATTGGTTCTCTCATAACGACTTGCTTGAAATTTGCCACGGCAATAAAGCGCTATGTGATGAAATGTTCCGGGAACTTGATTGGACATATCCGTCAACGTGGTTGGAAGACCGAGATACGCACGACTGCATTGATTGGGAATACTTCTGGAGCTATGTTAAAATAGGTAATAAAGTCTGGTGGAATGACCCTGAGCAGAAAACCTGTGGATGGTGTACAGTGATTGAAATCAAAGACCCGAAAGGAGAATGGGAAAGTGACACTGCTGTATGGATTCTTCCTGAAGGTTATTCCGTCGGATCCGAATCAGAAGTACCATTGTGTGAATTAACAGATTATCCATATCTCAGTAACAGAGAAGACAATGAATACAGAGATTGAAAATATCGTATCAGTTTTAACGGCTGATGAACAGCAGCTCCTTAAAGACACCATTAACTATGGTGGTTGGGGCGATGGCGAAATGGAGTTCTTGGATGCAGCTGGGAACGAAGAGACGAGCTCTATGTATGGTTATTGTACCAACGATGCCAAGCAAGGTGGGCATTTCAAGGGACGTAAAGTTTCAGCCATGTTCCGGTCAATGTATAATAAACTATGTGCCAGTAAGAACCATACTGTAGGTCGTTTCATTTCTCACTGTAATGATTGGTGGGGAGATGGTTCTGGTGATATGCTTTTTATTCGCTCCGAATATAGCGATGCCTTTGAGGAGTGGGCGAGAACAAAATAATGAGTGCCACAATAAAAATATGTTTTTACTTTGAGAATAGAAAGCGCACTCTGACAGCTATTCTCAAAGACGACGGGACTCTAAGCAAGTCGAGAAAGAATCAGGCTACGGACATTATTGAAAATTTTGGCGATGACAGTAGATGGTCAATTGTGTTTGATATTGACAACGGAATACTGTATGAAGCAATAATGCTTCGCGATGCTAATGGCGATAAGTCTATGAAAGTAAAACATGTGATTATATGGGGTGGTACAGATAGAGACGCCATATTGGACACTGTAACAGCCACATCTTCTGCAAATATCAAATAAGGATCAAATGATTGACAATTTTGAAATTATCAAGCCTCTGTTCTACTTCAACGAAGGGAATGATATGTTCTTTCACTGTCAAATTCTGAGACGCGGTAAAGATCATCCAGACCTTCCAGCGGCAAACAAACTCATTCAGTCATGGCTGGTTCGTAGCCGTGAGCAGCTTGACAAGTTAAAGGATGAGATTGTGTTTCTTTGCGAGCACTACAAAGCGCGAGCTTATATCAATGTTGCCGGAAAAGACTTTGACAGACTCAATGCTCTTATATTAAAGAAGCTGGCAGAGAATAACTACACTGGGAACGTCATCAATCCTTGGCACATATACAACAGTGCCTGCGGAGAGTTAACCAGTAGAAGAAAATGCTGGGTGGTGGATGTTGACAGTAAACATCCTGATGATTCTTTTGAAGTTCTCGAAGAGCTGGATGGTATCTGGTTGGAAACACATCCAGAGAGCAAAGCGTTATTGGATGACTGTAGGCGAGATTGTGTCTATCTGTACGCTACCATTCCAACTCTGAATGGCTATCATTTCATCACTCAGCCATTCAATCTTCAGAAGTTCAGAGAGAAATTCCCTAAAGTGGACGTTCATAAAAACAATCCAACGGTACTGTATGTGCCAGAAAGTATAACAAACAAATGAGCAAACTAATAGACATAAAAATCGTACCGGAGTTTGACCGTATGGGAACCGGTGCGTGCTGCTATCATTTGGTGGCAATCCGTGAACACCGCTTTCTTTTCTGGAAGTGGGATGACGAATCTGTAGTCGGCCCACCATATCAGACGAAGGTGGCTGCGAAAATAGCAAAGAAGAAAATGCTGCAACAAGTTAATTGAAGTGGCACATAATATTAAACAAAATAGTTTCAAATGGAAATCAAACGATTCAAGAAATTCAAAAATGGCATTGTTTATGCCCTTGCCCTGGATGATGGAAGACTTATCGAAACTACCGATACATTCCTTCCTTTCTACACAAAGGATGCAATCGGGCGTAAGCAGAACAAACTCGACAATTCAAATCTCGGTGATCGCACAGAGCGTTGGATGATAGGCGTATCAACTATGAGCGGATGTCCTGTTCATTGCAAGTTTTGCGCAACTGGTAATATGAAAGGTTGGCGCAACCTTACCGCTGATGAGATTGTCAGCCAAGTCATGTTTGCTATCGAACAGGCGGGTGCAGACCCGAATGAAGCAAAGGAGTTCAAGATTAACTATACTCGTATGGGCGAGCCTTTCCTTAATATCGAAAACGTCAAGGAGGCTATCCGCAGAATCACGGAGATTTACCCTAACACCCATCACTATGTCTCAACCATAGGTGTCAAAGACAGCGACTTTTCTTTTGTCAAGGGCAATGTCACACTCCAAATAAGTCTTCATTCGTTTGATGAGGCACACCGAGACTGGCTGATTCCTTTCAAGAAGAAAATGAGTATTGAAGAACTCGGTCAGATTCGCACAGAGAGCAATCTCAAAACAACCATCAATCTTACTTTGGTGGAAGAAAGTGACTTTGACGCTGACAAGCTACGTCAATACTTCGACCCGCAACACTTCTTTGTTAAGTTGTCGCCCATCAACCCTAATGAGGTTTCTGATGGGAACAATCTTGGCAAAGGTATAATCGAGGGTGTAAACCTCGTATAACACAATGTTTCATTATTAAAACAGAAAGGAGGACACTATGGAAGCTATCAAACGCTCTTTGGAAAGCATGGGCTACAGTTATGCAGTAGCCATTGCCACTCAGTCAGAGATTGAGAACGGCGCTGCTTGCGGACAACTCGCTATTATCTGCGAGTAAACAGTTGGACGGAGGTGGATAGAGACATCGCCTTCTACCGCCTCCGTCTTATTTTTATCAATCAACAAATATGAGCAAAACATTAAAACAGAAAGTGTATCACATCCTGTTCAACAAGGATGGCAAAATGAACCTCAAAGTACCTCGAAAGTTACGTTGGAGCTATTTCAACAAACTTCGTCGAAACAATTTCGATCGGGACTTAGAACGTGCAGAACTGGCAGACAAGCGAGACAAGGCGAATCTGAAAGAGATGCGGCAACAAATCAATGACATATAAGTAAGAAACTATGAAAATACTCCACAACATAATCGGTCAGGAGGTGAAGATTTTCGGAGACATACTCGAAGACGAAGCTCTGGCTCAAATACAGCGATTGGCTGATTTCAAGCCATATCAGAACTCACATATCCGAGTTATGCCGGATGTCCACGCCGGTAAGGGTTGTACTATCGGAACGACTCTTGTGCTGGAGGATGCAGTAACACCCAACCTTGTAGGTGTTGACATCGGATGCGGTATGTTTGTGGTTCCTCTTGGGAATATAGAGATTGATCTTCCTTTGTTGGATCAAATCATTAACGAAAAAATTCCGTCTGGATGCCACATTCACCCCAGTCCAGTCGCACGGTTGTTTCCTGTACTGGAAAACTTAAAGTGCATCAAGGCGATTGACACTCACAAGGCATATTGTGCGTTGGGTTCTCTTGGTGGCGGTAATCATTTCATTGAGCTGAATGAAGATGCAGAGGGTAGCAAGTTTCTTGTAATCCACTCAGGCAGCCGAAATCTCGGAGTGCGTATTTGTCATTTCTATCAGAAGATTGCAGACGAATTGTGTCGCAAAGGCTATGTGGATAGAAATGAAATCATTCAGCGATTAAAGGCTGAAGGGCGATCTCAAGAAATCCATTCAGAGTTGCAAAAGCTCAAGTCTAAAAATGAGCCTGTTCCTGATGGCTTAGCGTATATCACTGGAGAAGTCAAGGATGATTATTTGCATGATATGTATATCGCTCAGGATTATGCGAAGTTGAATCGCGAAACAATTGCCTATTTGATTTTGCAAGAACTTGGGCTGGCATCTTGTATTGCGGCCAATGGGTTCCATACAGTTCATAACTATATTGACACTAACAATAATGGAACTATTTTGCGCAAGGGGGCAGTACGAGCCAACTTGGGTGAAAAGCTCATCATTCCAATGAATATGCGAGATGGCTCACTAATCTGTGTTGGTAAGGGTAATTCAGATTGGAATTATTCCGCACCTCACGGAGCCGGTCGCTTGATGTCTCGCAAGAAGGCTAAGGAATCACTATCTCTTGAAGAATTTGCAGATAATATGAAGGATGTGTTTTCAACATCTGTCTGCGCTTCTACTCTTGATGAGGCACCGATGGCGTATAAGCCGATGCAGAGCATTGTGGACGCAGTTCAAGAAACAGTTGAAATTCAGAATATTATTCGACCAATCTATAATTTCAAAGCAAAGGAATGAAAACAATATATAAATATCCACTGGAACCGGTCAGTGAACAGACATACGCTATGCCTAAAGGAGCAAAGATCTTGTCTGTTCAATGGATTAGAGGGCAAGTCTGTATTTATGCGCTTGTAGATACTGATGAGAAGACGTATGAGTCCCATCAGTTTCTCATTATCGGAACTGGACATCTCATCAGACCGAACACGGAACCGGCAGTGCATTACTTCTTAGGCACCGTTCATAACGAAGACCAATCTTTAGTGTTCCACATTTTTGAAAAGAAAGAACAATGAAAACAGGACAAACAATCCTTGTAGGCGCAGACGAAGCTCCGAGCTTTCGCCCAATGAATCTCACCAACCCTAAAATTGGAGTGATTCTGGCACGTTTCCAGCCCATTCACAACGGACATCTTGCCCTTATTGAGAAGGCTTGCAAAGAAAATGATCATGTATTGATTCTCATAGGGTCATCCGACAAACTCAATGAGCGTAACCCAATTCCGTGGACTATCCGCAAGGAACTGGTGACTGCTGCTGTTGCAGAACGAGGCTTTATCAAAGCGTCAATCGAGGAGCTTCCAGATCTCACTGATGAGTCTGATAACAGCCACGACTGGGGCTTCTACCTCTACGCTTCAGTGGTTTCCAAGACAAAATCGCCGGAGTTTACAATCTACTATTCAGATGGGTTCGAGATTATCACATCGTGGTTCCCCGGATTTCTTCTGAGAAACTGTGTATCGTTGTCTCTGCTGGCTCGAAACGCTTGTGAGGCCGGCATATCTGCTACATCGGTACGTAACATGATACTTTCAGATTCGCTTCCTGAGAGTGTGGTGCCAAAGTGTGTGTATGAGAAGCGAGAGTTAATCAAGGCATTTCTTAATGTTTTTAAGAGTTAAATATACCACTTAGTGAAAAATCGTCAAGCCAAAGAAAATGGATAAACTAAAAAATAGCTCCTTGTCTATATGTGAGGAAAATATAAGCGATAGTTTGCTAACCGAGATTTCAGGTTTAGATGGTTTAAGTGGTTATATTTATATAGAAAGAACAGAAGCGCCCCTTATGATTGCAGCTGGATCTCTAAAACAAGGTACGACGAGCAGCCCTTGGAGGTGGCCTTTAAGTTGTTACCGTAGGTCCTCATGGTTAGGTCTATAAATAAAATGATACATTAAAAATGGTAAAACCATCATTAAAAGCGATTAAAGCACAATGTGCAAACGAAATCGCCAAAAAGTATAAACGAGTGATTGAGCGTCTGCAAAAAGAAAATGGAGAGCTGAAGCTCTTACTCGCCAAGTACCGTAACGAAATCTCGAAGCTCCAGCACAGTTTGGAGCTTGAACGTAACCCTCAATTAAAAAGCAAATGAAACCACAAATAATTCTAACAATAGCAATCCTGGCAATGACGATTCTTGTAGGATGCGACAGCGATAAGGTACAACGTGTCAAAACCGCTAACGAGACCAAACTGATAGAAATTGACACACTGGACATTCATGGTACAAAGCACGAAGTTGTCTTTTGGTACTGGAACTATAAAGGCGGCATGATGCACAGCCCAGAATGTTGGTGTAAAACAGATAGCATACAATGGAAATAGAATACACCAAAGAACAAGTCCGGGCCGCAAAACGTGCTGTCAAGGCCCTGAATGAACTTTCTAAAAGTGGACTTTATCTGATATGGCACTGCGCGACAGGCAATATCTACGGTGTCCCTAAAGAAATGAGAGATGAGGTAGAGAGTGATGGCGTTAACGATTATCTTCCATGCGGCATTATTGACGATGGTGGAGATTGGTAAACCGATAACAAAATGACATGAAAGCAAAAGTAAGAGCGACTGGAGAAATCGTGGATGTTTACAATGCACCGCATCACCCAGATGTTTGGTATGGAGCAAGCCTTCTCCCTTATGGCACACGTGAGCTGGAGTTCATCGCTTATTCTCGATCCTTAACCGATGGTTTGTTGGCTCAATTCTCTGATCAAGAACTTCGTGAAGAGCTGAAGAATCGTGTTGATCTCCGTAAAGCAGCCCATATTTTCCTCCGTTGTCGTGATTGTAAGCACTGTGGTGAGGGGTGCTGTCATAAGAGTAGCCGTTACAAGACCTCAGTGTGCTTCCTGAAACCCAAACCACAAGTCGGTCCTGACCGCTATTATGCGACTCTCCTTTCGAGGAAGGCATGTGAAAATTTTGAACCGAAATAACATGAAATCTATAATAATATACTCTGGTAAAGGCGGCGTAGGTAAAACTACGGTGACAGCTAATTTGGCCAGATTACTTGCATCGCAAGGCAAAAAAGTGTTCGTGATTGATGCAGACATCAATACTCCATCCATGAATACAGAGTTTGATGGTGAGCATCCAACCGACAATATTTGGGTTCACTCCAGTGGTAACATTTTTCAAAAATTTATTTACCTGGAAAAATCAATGGTAAGAAGGTATTTGGAAGATGCTAAAAAGAAACTTAATAAACTGGATGTGGATTATGTACTGATTGACACACCACCCAGTGTTACAAATATCCACATTGAGCTGCTAAAACGATTGAGCGTAAGTTATATTCTCTTTGTTACTCAGCCCACAAAACTTAGTATTGAAGATGTAACTCGCACAATGGATTTTTTTAGAACGCAATGCGGGAAATTTTGTAAGGCTGGGGTGGTTGAAAACATGTGTTCTAACGCTAATGCACATGAATATTCAATACCCCTTATTGCTCAAATTCCATTTCAAAATGGATTAGATACCAGCAACCTTCTTGATAATGCTAAAGATGAATTTCAGAAGATAGCTAATGAGATTTCATCGAGTGGAGAAGTCGTTCTCACGTCTTTTTCAACAGATGGTGGGTATGATGAAAGCTTTGATGTGATCAGCATCCGAGAAACAATTCTAAAGAATAGTCGCACAATTTACGTCCTTGAATTGAAATATGACAATGGCGATTGTAAAGAATTAAAACTCCCGGCTTTGAAATTTCTATCATGTCGTACTTGGGCTGCAATTTATGAGTTCATACAAGAAGAGGAGGCTCAAATGCCATTTGGACATTGGGACAAACGTATGGAAGCGTGCGGCGTAGATAGGGTATCACGTTTAGTCAACGCTTTTGAAGGAGATGACAATGCGTTGTTCATGGTCAATAACGCTCCAAGTACAGAAGTTCAGTTAATAACTGGCGAAATCGGTTTATGTTCTCTTTTGACCAACGAAACATCGCATTTTGGCATACCAAGAGTCAAATATCAAACGTCAAAGGGAAGCATAACGCTTTTCCCCGATGAAGTGATACCTATCTCAATTAACGAATTACAGTATTATCTCAATAACGGCCATACTCCATTATCTGACGGTCGATATATACCAAGTAAAGAAGATTTATCTGTGATATACAATACTTTTGGCGAGAGGGTCGGCTTAATGGAAAATTGGGAAGAAGTGTATGATTCATGGGTAAATCCATGACCGCTTGAATTTATAGACAATCGATAATATGGAACAGGAAGAAAAGAAGCAAATAATAGTTCCTTACGATGAATATATGGAACTGAAGCGTAAAGCAGATTCTCATTCAGTGTTCATCACAACTACTATAAAGTTAGATCGTGATGGTAGTTGTGATTTGATGATTGAGAGAGCTGACTCAGAATGTGAACGCCAAGAAGATGTTGATAATTGGATGAAATCCTTAATGAGCAAATTCTTCTCTGAGCACAACCAGCGCATCCGCTATCACCAACAAAGGGCTGAATATTACGAAAACAAGAATTGTGGTCTTTCTCGTATCAATTCTCAGCTTTATGATCAAATCTCACGATTGAAAGATGAAGTTGCTTCACTGAAAGTCGCTCCTTCAGTTCAACCACAGGAGCCGGAGACAACATCACAACCTAAATGGTATTCGCTTTTGACCTATTTGGGTTGGGTTATGGCACTTGTTACGCTAATTCTTTGGATAATCAAATAGCATATATGCCTTGGGCGGCTTAGTAAAACCCAAACTGAACAAGATGAAACAATACATCGGAACAAAGTTGGTGTCTGCCACGCCAGCGATTCGCAAAGGTGGCAAAGTTTATTCCCCGACAGATGAAATTCCTAAATCAATGGAGCCGGTCGAGGAGGGCTACAAAGTAATCTACGAGGGCGGTTATGAGAGCTGGAGTCCAAAAGACGTGTTTGAGAAGGCATATCGCCCTTGTGATGGCATGAACTTCGGACTCGCCATTGAAGCTCTTAAACAGGGCAAGTGTGTCACTCGCAAAGGGTGGAATGGCAAAGGAATGTTCCTATGGCTCAAGCCCGGTGCAAACGTCAAAGCTGAGTGGTGCAAAGACCCCAAACTCTACGACCTCGCAATGCAGAACGGAGGCGAAATTGAAGCGCTCGGCACAATCTGTATGTTTACCGCTCAGAAACAAATTCTCAGCGGTTGGCTCGCATCTCAGACAGACATGCTTGCTGAAGACTGGATGATTCTTGAGTGATATGGAAGATACTGTATTATATGGTCATGCTCTCGTTCTGAAAGAACTTGGATTTAACAGACCTACGGAGTTTTACTTCACGAAGGAAGACGCTCCTAAATCTATGGTTTGGCGTAAACGTGCTGAAGTGCTCAATTATAATGGAGATACAGGGCTTCCTCCCAAAGTTTCTGCCCCCACTTTCTATGAGGCAGCGAAATGGCTTCGAGAAGTCAAAAACTGGAGTGTCCGAGTTAACTATTCCAGAGAAAATCGTGAATGGTTCTACGACATCCTCAATATGGAAACTGGGGATTATGATGACGGAGGTGATTGCTACTTCCAGTCATACGAAGAAGCGTTTTCTGCCGGCGTATCAGCAATATTGTCAAAACTTACGACAAATTGATATGGTGGCACAAGCCACAATAATCCACCTAAAATACATAATAGCCATGTAAATGAAATTCATAGAAGCCATTGGCCAGTGGTTCCGCAAAGTGCGGGAACAATACCACGAAGAAAGACAACAGAAGCGCTGTCACTATCTTGACAACCTCAGTTGTGAGAGTTTCAATGTAACAGAGTTCAACGGACGTTTACACATCTCCTACAAGGGTGTGCCTATCGTTAGAGTTGATGACCTCAAAGGCAAAGCCCCCGAAATTCTGGCGCAATCCCGTGAGGACTACCTGGCATGGAAAGCTAAATTTAACGCATAATTCGATATGAAACAATCGAACTTCAAGACAAACGACAAGGTTATAATCGTGAGCAACGGTCTTCAACCTCAGTATCAAGGGAAGACCGGGAAAATCAAGAAAGTTTACCCCTCCTTCAGCGAGAACGATGCGGAAGAGCACGAGTTCTTCTATCGCGTTGAAGTTGACGGCACTGTTCTAAAAGGAATTGCTCGTGATTCCGATTTGAAGCCGCAGTAAAAGACTCAAATCAAAAGTAAATCTTGTTGACTGGACGAGAACCGGGAGCCTCCTAAACCTTCTGGTTCTCGTCTTTTTTATATTTGCAAAGTTAGCAAATATTTAATTGATAATCAAATAAATCATATAAAAAAGAAACAACAATGGCAAGAACTGCAAACAAGAAAGCACCTGGGAAATCAACACGTCCCGCAGACTACGAACCTCAGCCTGGTCACAAGGCTACTCTCAGCCTCGCTGATTTTACTGACAACGACTTATTCGCAGAGCTCCGGCGCCGTGGCTACAATGGTGAGCTCCGTTCCCTTAAAGTTGTAACGGTATGAAAAATTTCAATCCTAAGGCACTTTGCAACAAGTGTCAGATCAAGAAAGCTTCAGGTCTTCATTCTTGTCCTTTCGAGCAGAAACACATGTGTCCTGACTATCAGGCTTATGTTGCAGATAATGCGTTACAGTTTGAGGATTCTGCGCTCCAAATTCCAGTAGAGTCGTTGCTGACCGCATTGAGATTTCACGGTTACTCTGGTGAGCTTCGTAAATCAGAGATTGTAGTGATCTAATGGTAGAATATTCAGTCGAATACATAGAATCTCCCTAATTTTTATTAACTTTGCAGCAGCTTTATTGCTAAGTACATATTAGAAAAAGTGCCTCACACCTTGTGAAATCGCCAAAATAATCACGTAAGCACGAGGCACGGTGACAGCTCATATATCGTGGGCTGCCTAACCGTGCGTGTTTACAGGTGTTTGGCGATACCTACAAGGAAAGCATGGGAGGGCAGTCCACTTTTCTTGTGCCTATGCTGCGAAACTTATAAAACAAGAAAACAATGAGCAAAAAAATACCTGCCCAAAATGAGTATGGTAGAGAAATTGTATCAATGGTAATGATGGGGGCTCTCATGGGCTTCTTGCTCACTGGTATATTTCTCGGTACCATCGGATTTCTAATTGATTGTATGAGCGGTGAATGGGCCTGGCGATGGACAAATTTACTTGGTGGTGTTGTTTGCATAGGGCTTGGAGCTGTAGTAGCGTTATTGCTCTTTCTATATATCTACTTTTTTCTGCCACATAATATGGCAAAAGTGTTCCCAAGATTATGGGGATTCGGATTCATACCGGCACTCCTTGCATTATCTTCAGCAATGATTATTGGTATTCAAATATCGTCATGGGTTATTCCAAAATGGTTAGGCGTATGAGAAAGAAGTTAATCATATTAGGTAAGACTTTAATTATCTTAGGCTTCCTGAATCCTATTCCTATCGGTTTTCTCGGATTGACACGTTCAGCTAAGATAATCTGGGATGGTAGTGAATATTCCAGTCCTTACGATTATTGGTGGCCCGGCCTCATCCTGATCATGGTTGGGTTTATATTGTGTAGACTGTCGGGAGGCAAACCAATTGCACTATACAACAAAAAAATCTGGAAGGAAGAAGCAAGGTCGTGTGTTAAAGGATTTGCTTGGGCGATATTGGGTTCATTGGCGCTCGTTGCAGCGTTCTTGTTAGTAGTGTCATCGATTGTCGGCATATATTATGCTTTCTTCTCTAAATATATGCCGACCCTATTGCCTATATGCGGTGGAGTATGTGTTTTGGCCTATTTAATTTATATAGGATTCCGAATCTATAAAAATACTAAGTGATATGACGCGGCAAGATTTTTCTCAAATGTTAGCAATCGCATCAGAAAACGCTACAGTGAAAATCAATGATTGCTTGCCTCATATCTTCAAACTCTCTAAACATAAAATTGATGTTCTCCTAACAGGAAGCGAGAGTTTCAATATGACTGATTGTTTTCATTTCATCCAAGCGTGTGATTTCACGATGGAGTTTGAAGGGGAATATTGTACAGAGCTTTCAGACCTAAGAGCTGCCATAAAGAAAACTCGCCAAGACTATAAAATGTCTCGTAGAGATCTGTCAATTAAATCTGGAGTCCACACCAATGTCATTAGTGCGTTTGAAGATGGAAGCTGTACTCTGAAAATCGACAGTCTGCTCAGAATCACAGATGCTCTTAATGCCACTATAACAATAGAATAACAACTAACCATGAACAAAGAAAGACGTGAGGAGCTACTGGAGGTCATCCAGTCGCTTGATGACGCTATAGATAAACTGAATGAAATTCGTGATGATGAACAGGATGCTTTTGACTCTTTGCCGGAAGGATTTCAGTATTCTTCAAGGGGTGAGGCTATGATAGATGCAGTAAGCACTCTTGAGGGCTTTGGCGAAGAAATTGCTCAAATTAGTGCAAAGATTGAAGCCTTTTCCAAGCCACCAAAGAAAAAGAAGAAGACATGAAAAGATTTCAGTTCAGTAATGACGAATATCAGAAATTAAGCACGATCACCGGTATAGCGATGGTGGATCTTCAGAAGCTGGATGCTCAAGGGCTTTTAGCGAATGAAGTAGCGGTCAAACTGGTTTTTGAATACGAATATCAGTTACAGAAAAAAGAAAATAAGGTGCTTCCAAAACTTGTAATCAGAGCAATTGCACGAAAGTATGGTCTTTCTGTTGCACGAGTAAAAAAATACTTGTTCGCAAAGGAAAGTCCAATTTATTATTGCGAGAAATGCCGACAAGAAATTTCAAGTTTGGAGTTCCGACGCAATAACGGTATCTGCGATCAATGCGTAGTTGAAAGTATTACCCTTTAATATTTGATAATATGAACGCAAGACAAATTGAGGTGCAAAGCTACTTCAAGCAACAGCACCCTGAAGCGCTCATACTGTATCATCTACCAGGACAATATGTGTTGCTGGGTGAGGATGTAGATCGAGCGTCAAAATCCTTTCCGACCATTCAAGTGCCGGAGCCTGGTGTGGGCATCCTTCCAGATGACATCACTATACTATCAACATTAGGAGAAGATGGGTCCGAAATACAGCTCATTTCTTACCGAAATGATGCTGGAACGCTTGATTTTCCTGATGTAAAACGCTTGATTGAAGAAAAAGAGATGGACTATTAAAAATTTTTTCGTCTTAACATGAATCAGGAAATACATAATCGTCTTAATATGCTTATATACAGTAGGAAATTATAAGTTTATACCACACATTCAAACTGACAGCAAATACACTGATAATCAGTATGTTATGTGAAAATTTTAACACTTTTCCTTGCTGGTTTTAGGCATTTTAGAATTAACTTTGTACCACCGGGTCGCACTTTTAGTCGGCTCGGTGGTACTTTATTTTGAATAATCAATAAAACGCAATTGAATAATCATGGTACAAGAGACCAACAATTCCGAAACCGTCACCAAGACGCCTGTGGAGAAAATCCACACGAAGCTTAAATTCATAAAGTCTGAGCGGAATGGAGCGCTCATTAGCTTTGTTTCTCAAAACCCTGTTAACAAAATTGTATGCGGGGTACGTCAAGACTCTCCTTACCCCAAGAAGATTGTAATCATCGATCGCGAGATTGCGCATAATCTCATTGTAGATATGCTATACGATTGCACTCTCATCCCTATGACTGAAGTGAAAAATCCCAAGACAGGAGAGATGCACGTTCCCGGCTTCATCGCAATAGAAGCGAATCCGGTTCAGTTCAAAGCAACCATCCAGACTAACTACATTCGCGGAGTCAAATATAATGTCGAAGTAAGTTTCGGCAACAAGGTCATCCGCTTTGACCCGTTCCGTGGAGTCAAAGAAACAACCAAATCACTTCCGGCTTGTCGGGCGGTACTGGAAAAGCGTTGTGACATCCGAGACCTTTTGGATGTTGTGGAGCAGTTCAATATCGCAGCTAACAATCTGCTTGCTCTGATGAAAAAGGATATGACTGACATCAACAATAAGCGCAGAGGTAAACGATGAGAAGACCGACAGAGGGCATTGCAACCGACGCGGCTCATTCAATGAAGAATGGGAAGACTGAGTATCAAGCAATAAACCTTGCCACCAGAGAACGAATCTTTTACCGTAATCTTGGGAACCAAACTACAAATATCGGTGAATTTCTGGCGGTTGTCGAAGCAGTCAAATATATCATAGAGAATGATTTTCAGCCTCGTGTGATATTTACAGACTCTATGACGGCAATAGCATGGTTTAAGGCTAAGAAAACATCATCTACCAAACCTAACAAAGACCTTCAGCGGGCTGAAATGTTTCTTAGAGCTTTGTCAGCAGATGTTGATACCATAGAAGTTATTCACTGGGACAACAAGCGTTGGGGAGAAACCCCGGCAGACTTCGGTAGAAAATAAATGTCGGATTTATTCACCTTCGATTGTTCCAATGACTATTCTTTGATGAGACCAATCTCATAAACTCAAATTAAACAATATGGAAGCTATTTTCAACAACCGCCGTGACTCTGTTCTGAAGTCACTTCAGGAGAACCAATCCGAGATCGCAATCTTAAACGCTGATATTGAAGCCAAGATTGCTGCCCACAAGAATGAAATCGCAAAGCTCAAGCTCCAGCAGAAAGAGCTGAGGCAGACTAAAATGAAAGGCGGCTGGTTGCTGTCCTTGCTTATCCGATGGCTCAAGTAACATATAAGCCTCAACGAAAGAATGACAAAATCTAAGTTGAGGCGCCAACAGGGTTAATGACGGAATTGGTAGACGTGTCGGTCTCAAACACCGATGTTGAAAGACGTCCGGGTTCGACTCCCGGTTAGCCCACCAAGAGAACATTTACATTTTAATCACCAAACATTATGAAACATTTCATTAAACTGTTTCTCGCACTGATTGTGTGCGTTGCAGTCTCCAGCTGTCATGGTGTCCGGCCTGAAGCTGACGAGGAAGCTGTGTTAATCAAAAAGCCGTGGTTCTTTGGGCATGGCGGTGTTGACTTGGAGCCGGTAAATACTGGCCTCACATGGTGCTTCTGGAGCACATCCTCAGAGTCGTTCAAGATTACTCCTGTGCGTTATGAGGAAACCCTCGATGACATCATCTCTAACGAAAACACTCCGCTCGACTTCAAGACGCAGATTATCCTGCGCATTAAGAAAGGTAAGAGTCCGGTGCTTTTGCAGAACTACGGAGTCAACTGGTATGAGAACAACGTCAAAGAAGTTTACAACAACCTTACTCGACATTATGTCTCCCAGTATTCGCCATTTGATTTGACCAGTAACCGAGAAGTTGTCGCTCATATTGATTCTTGTGTGAAAGCCGACATGATCCGTTACATTGACCGACTATCTGTGGAGAAAGAATTTCCCATTGTTGTCGAGAATGTCATTACCGGTCGAGCGATTCCTAATGCAGCGCAGCTGAAGGAGATGAACAACACTGCGGCTCAGATTCAGGCAAAGCAAACTCAGGAGCGACGATACGAAACGGAGGTTGCACGAGAGCAGGCTGAACGACAACGCGCAGTATCAGATAAAGCCTATCAGCGAGAAATGGGTCTGACTGCGGAACAGTTCATCAGTTTGAAAGCATGGGACGTAATCAACTCTAAGCAGGGTGCAAACATTGATGTCCTCTTCGATGGAGGCGCTTCCAGTACCATGTGGAATATCAAGCGATGACAGTAATCCGCAATTAGAAATCACTATTAAACAAGAAACCGCAAAGAAGCAATATCCTTTGAGCCTTTGCGGATTTGGGGCCATAGCTCAGTTGGTAGAGCATCTGCTTTGCAAGCAGAAAGTCCGCAGTTCGAGTCTGCGTGGTTCCACGAAAGGGTGGTGGGAGTTCGAGTCTCCCTGGAGTTCGCAAGGACTGCATAGTTTAGCGGTAGAACACAATATTGTCCTAAATAAATTTGAGAAAAAAGAAAAGGGAAGTAGCAACTAAGGGTCCAAAAGACTACCTTAGTAGTGAGCGACCAACTCATCTACTTCCCATGGCAAATATAACACTATTCGCGCAGATAATCTCACTTCTTCCTAAAGAAAAGATAAGACACCTGATCAGGAAGTCAGGGACAGACAAACATTGCAAGGGCTATAACACGTGGAGCCATTTTGTGAGCATGGTTTTCAGTCAGTTTTCGGGCTGTGATTCCGTGCGCGACATATCCAACGGACTGAAATCGGCCACGGGCAATCTTAACCATCTCGGTATCAGCAAGGCTCCATCGAAATCGACCGTGGCGTATCAGAATGCCAATAGGGACAGTTCGGTTTTCCGGGAGATATTCTACATGCTCTTTCAGCATTTCGGACAGCAGGCGGCATGGCAACGTAAGGGCTTCCGCTTCAAGATGCCGATAAAACTGTTGGACTCGACATTGGTGTCGCTGACGCTTTCGGTATATGACTGGGCGCACTACACTGCCAAAAAGGGGGCTGTAAAGATGCACACTCTCCTTGACTACGACTGCCTGCTGCCTGAGTTTGTGAACATTACAGACGGCAAGGTTTCTGACAACAGAGCGGCCTTTGATATTGACATCCGGCCGTTCGGCATCGTCGTTGCCGACCGTGGCTACTGCGATTACGCCCTGCTAAACCATTGGGACAGCAACAATGTGTTCTTTGTTGTGCGCCACAAGGACAACATTCGCTATACCACGATTGAAGAACGCCGGCTGCCTGAAAAGCGGGCACAGAATGTGTTGATTGACGAGGTGATAGAGTTCGAGTTACCTGCGGCAAAGGCTAAATATACCAAACGGCTGCGGCGAATAGCCGTCTGGAACGATGAGCACGGATATACGGTTGAGCTGCTTACAAACAACTTCGCTCTGGCCGCGTCAACGATAGCCGCACTTTATAAAGCTCGGTGGGAGATTGAGATATTCTTCCGCAACCTCAAGCAACTGCTGCGCATCAAGAGCTTCATCGGTACGACACGCAACGCCGTGGAAACGCAGATATGGACTGCCCTGACAACAATGCTGTTGCTCTGCTGGCTAAAACACATCGCCAAATACAAATGGGCTCTCGCAAACCTTGTCGTATCGCTACGACTGAACACATTTACTAAAATTGACCTTTTCAAGTGGCTTGATGAACCGTTCACCCCTCCGCCCGACATCCCTGTTCCTACATAGGGGGGATTATTGCTTGTCGAAATCTGCGACATCTTTTGATGCTGCAAGTTACGATGCACCACAAATTTATTTAGGACAATATTGGGTAGAACACCCTTTATGGACTTGTAGCTCAGTTGGTCAGAGCAGCGGCCTCATAAGCCGATGGCCTCAGGTTCGATTCCTGACTTGTCCACACATCCTTTGGCCGAGTGGTTAGGCGGCGGTCTGCAAAACCGTACACGCCGGTTCGAGTCCGGCATGGATGTCTATTGGCTTCGCAGCTCAGTTGGTAGAGCGGTACGCTGTTAACGTAATGGTCGCAGGTTCGAGTCCTGCCGGAGCCGCAAATTGATATAGAATATGAGGAAAAGAACAGCATACATACGACAATACATTCAAGACCACCTTGACAAGACCAATGCAGAATTGGCTGATGATTTACAAATGGAGAAAGGTTCGGTTCGGTATCACATCAGAGCATTAAAATTGCAAGGAGTGCGAAAGACATTGGGTTATTATCCACGTACTCCACATGATGAGTATATCAGAGAGCATTATCCCAACAAGTCTGCGTCTCTTATCGCTAAAGAAGTCGGAATGACTCCTGGCGGTGTACGATGCGCAGCTTACAGGTTAGGCATTAAACATGACCCAGGCTATGCAAGAGTGCAATGTAGTCATCGCCAAATTGGAGAAAATTTAACAGGTCAGCGTTTTGGGTATTTGGTAGTCAAAAGGCAATTAGGAACAAACAAGTATGGGCAAATGAGATATGAATGTTTATGTGATTGCGGAAAGATGACCGAATCGACAGCTGGGAATCTAAAACATGGACATAAAAAGTCTTGTGGCTGCTATCGTAGGCAACTGGCCGGGTTCAAGCGTAAGAAGCGCTAAATAATATACTGAGGCGTAGTTCAGTGGTAGAACAGTGGATTTTGGTTCCACGGGTCGTCGGTTCGAGCCCGACCGCCTCCGCAACAATTTACTTTTTCCAAGAAGTGTTTAGATTTGAGAGCGGCGTGCGTGAGCATTATCCGCTCTTTTTTTCATCAATCATAAAACTTCTGGCCAATAAAATCTCTATTCGTAATAAAAGACAGATTATGACACGATATTTCAAATGGCTTACTGAAAGCAACCGTCCCAAGCATATCATAGTCGGCTTCCTGATAGGGCTCGCATTGGGCATTACTGGTGCCTTTGTGGCAGCCACTACAGCCGAAGTTAAAGATTGGCTGTGGAATGGTCAGAAAGGCGGTATCTTCGGCTGGGTCAAAGGTAATGGTTTTGACTGGCTCGACTTTGCTGCAACAATGATTGGTGGTGCCATCGGATTTGGCATACAGTGCATATTCTAACATCATTATGGAAGCAAATAATAAGAAAGACATTCCGACCATAATTGAATGGCTGGGAGACGATAGAGGCGATAATCTTGCTATCAGATTCGGGCTCCGTGTATATACCGTTGACCGATACGGAAATCTCAACTCCCAGCGTTATAAGCGGGCTTTAGCAAGTCCGTTGCCAGAAGGAACATATACAGCTCCAATTGAGGGTTTATCTGACCTCAAACCAGGCCATACGTTTGTTATCTCCAACACTGAGATAGTAGTAGGCAAGCTGATCGAATCTCATCTGTTTGGTTATCGCTTCTTATGTGTAACCCCTGAAGGGAAGGTTGTGATTACAGATGTGAGCTATGAAGACATTATACGCCATCATAAAGATGGTGACATCAAGGCAATTTTTAAGGTAAGAATCGAAGATTGATTTTTAGGTTTAGGCATTTCTTTTTTTCATTGTTGTTTTTCCTCCCGTTGTGAAACGGGAGGTTTTTATTTAGATATGTTGAGTATTGTAGGTTATATGTGTACACATAAACGTGTTAAGATGAAAATAATCAGAAGATAGGTATAAAGAATTGACCAGATTGGCATTGACTCAATTTTGTCAATTCCAATTATTGTTCTATCTTTGCAACAGCAAATGAGAGCCGTTTGCCAAGTGAGTGTGCTAAAAGTGTGCGTTCACTACCCAAGACAAGTCTAAAACTGCACTATATATCAATCAGTTAGATTGTCAGAGTTTGTGGTGGCCCGTTGGCACCACCTCTAAAATCGCTAATAATCTAACTTTCAGATTGTTAGCGATTTTTCATTTAACTGAATTTTGGCGAGTTTCCTATAAAGTTACCTATGACAATACCGTTTGGAGCGTACTGAATGACGCTGAATCCAACTCAATAAATCGAAATTAAATTCTTTAACATTCTTTAATAAAGCCTTGCGGTGAACCAAATCGCGCGGTAGGGAGTTTTGATTGTCGCGGGTCTATGTATGCCCGCACATATACCCACACATTATGAAGATACTCCCCAAAACAATCAAACACGAGAAATTCAAGGAAATGGTCAGGCTGTGGCTTGACAACCACCGCGAGGAATACTGCGCCTTTGTCGAGGAAGTGAGCAAGCGCGACCGTACAGGGTTGCTACGAATCTTTCAGTACGCCCAGTTCGTGGCTCCGGGATACGCAAAAGTGGTAACGGCAAAACTGTCGGATAAAGACGACGAGGATTTAGGCTCCATTGAAAAGTTCCTTGAGGATGCCGATGTCGCCTCAAAGATGGTAGAGGAATTCCAGTCGCAGAGGTCGGAATCCATAGTACCCTCAATGTTGGCATGGCTGTATTTCGGCAACAGCTGGGAAATGATGGTGGCCTACAACGAGGAAATCATACAGGACAAGAAAAGCAGTTTCATAGACCGGCTGAAAGCTCGCTTTGTTATATATGTTGCAATCAAGGGCAGCATAAAGAATGAACACCGCACCAAAGAGGACTGGGAACATTTCCGAAAGGTTCAGAAATCAATGGGTAGTGTGATACCCGTCACCGATTCCGCCATTGATGAAATGAAGGAAGCCCCTGCCGTTCCCGAAGTGAACGATGATGAAACCGGCGACGAGAAAAAAGAGCCGCTTAAACGTGGCAGGAAGAAAATCCGGGCATCGCTCGACACCCTCATACCCGACGATACCGACCGGGTGAAAGGAAAAATCTCGGAGTTCATAAAACTCCGGTCGAGCGGTAGCGACATCGCCATGCTCTATATCTTCTTGCAGGAGGAATCCCACATTTGCAGCTGCGACATCACGACATTCCACAACGCCCTCTCGGAGCATTATCCCGAACACAGGTTTGTCGGTCTGCGGGGAGTTCAGAAAGCCCACCAACAGCTGACCACCCTGATGATGGGAGGCAAGCGCATGATTGACCTGGGGCAGGACAAGAAAAATTTTGAGAACATAAGACTTCATTTCGCGGCATAAACCGCACCGGTTTATATCGAAACAAAGCCATCTGACCGTCGCGGTCGGGTGGCTTTTGTCGTTTTCAGCCATGTCGATTTATCCCGATTCAGTTCGTTTAATTCGTTTAATTTCGCCAACGAAATAAAACGAATTTATTTAGCTGATATGAAGCGTTTTAGCTATTGCAAAGCGGGCAATTGCCCATTATCTTTGCATCGCCGTTTCCAAATGGAGCGGTGGCTAAACGGTTTCTAACGCCGCCAAAATCGCTTAGCCTGTCAACAATCCGGCGGCATTATAATTGCCTATGCAAAATCTTTTAGAGTTAATCAACAGCGGAGTCACCGGCATCACGCTCAGCGTAACGCCCGAAGATCTCCTATTTCTCGTTCAGCAGACAATCGCCGCTTCAAAGGCGGAGTTGCTCCCGCTTATGGTGAGCGCGGCTCAGGAGGCGTTGCTCACCAAGAAAGAGGTGATGGAGAAATTCGGGGTATGCGACACCACCCTATGGAACTGGCAGCGCAAGAAGTATCTTGTTCCGGTTAAAATCGGGCGCAAGGTACACTATCGCCAAAACGACATCGAACGTCTAATCATTGAACGTGGCAAATGATGGAGGCGACCGAACTTAATAGGCTGTGGAAAACACATCAGCTCAAAGTCACCGACGAGATTGCTAAAGCCCCGGAGGTTCTTTTCTGCAACGGCTCGGTTATCGGCACACTCGGCAACTTTTCGGCATCTACGGGAAAGGCAAAGAGCAAAAAGACTTTCAACGTGAGTGCCATACTTGCCGCCGCACTCACCAACGGGGAGGTGCTGCGCTACATAGCGGAGTTTCCCGACGACAAGCGCAACATCCTCTATTTCGACACCGAGCAAAGCCCCCATCATTGCCAGCGTGTGATGAAACGCGCTTTGCAGCTTGCCGGACTGTCACTTGACAGCCACCCCGATAACCTGTTCTTTGCCCAGCTCCGGGCATTGACACCCGACATCAGGCTTGAACTTATTGACAACGCCATTGCCACGACCCCGAATGTCGGATTGGTAATCATAGACGGAATCCGCGACCTGATGTTTGACATCAACAACGCCATAGAATCATCAAGGCTCATCAACAAGCTGATGGAATGGACTGACAAGTATCAAATCCACATCCACACAGTTCTACATCTCAACAAGAGTGACGACAATGTTCGCGGTCATGTGGGCACGGAGCTTAACAACAAGGCTGAAACTGTGCTGCAAGTCAGCAAAAGCACGACTGACAGCGATGTTACCGAGGTATCGGCATCCTGCATCCGCTCTATGGATTTCCCGCCCTTCGCTTTCAGCGTCAATGAATACGGTTTGCCGGAGATAGCCGCCGATTACACTTTTGCCCGGCAGCAGAAGGTTCAGACATTCTCCTACTCGGAGCTGACGCCGGAACAGCACCGTCAGGCTCTTGAGATAGCGTTTGCCGACGGTGATATAAAAGGCTGTCAGAACTGCGAGGACAGGCTAAAAAAGGCTTATGCCGCCTGCGGCTTCCCATTCGGTGACGGTAAGGTGACAAAACTCAAATCCTTCCTGATGAACAAGCGGATGATAGTGAGATCCAACGGAGTCTATAAATACAACCCCGATTTTTACTACTGATTAGGTTCAGTTCAGTCCGGGGTGTATATATGTAAGCTGAACCCGAACTAAAAACTCCACAACACATATTCCGATATGATCAAAGAGATAAAATCTATCCCTTTAGCCACCTTCTTGTCCAGACTCGGACACGAGCCGGCAGCGAGAAGGGGAACAAGGCTCTGGTATAAGTCGCCGTTGCGACAGGAACATACGCCATCGTTCAAGGTCGATACATCGCTCAACTGTTGGTATGATTTCGGACTTGGCAAAGGAGGTAACATCATAGACCTCGCAGTCGAGATATACAAGTCAACGGATTTGCATTATCTCAAGCGTTGCATAGCCGATAGTTGTCCGGTGCCATCGGCGCAGACAGTCGCTTTCTCTTTTCCTCAGCGACACTCCGCACCGGGTATGGAGAGTTTTGAGGTCGTGCCATTGGAACACCGCGCACTTGTCGGCTACCTCCAACAGCGTGGTATTCCGGCACATATCGCTACAGCGAACTGCCAAGAGGCGCATTACAGCGTCAATGGTAAATCTTATTTTGCCGTGGCGTTCAAGAATGTCAGTGGCGGCTGGGAACTGCGCAACCAATATTTCAAAGGTTGCCGAGGGCGCAAGGATATCTCATATCTGCCGTGGTCGAGAGACGGCCCGTCAACAGAGTGTACCGTGTTCGAGGGGTTTATTGATTATCTCTCGGCTCTGACACTCGGCATAATCATCGGCTGTGATGTAGTGATTCTCAATTCGGTTGTCAATGTCAACAAAGCGATACCATATCTCAACGATTACAGCGTAATCAACTGCTATCTTGACAACGACAATGCCGGAATAACAGCATTATCAGAGTTAACAGCCATATATGGCACAACCGTGATTGACCGCTCATCGCTCTACTCCGAGTTTAACGACCTCAACGACTTCTTGTGCCAACAATGGCAGTACCAAACCAAAGGTTTGAGTAATGCCGAGTGCAGCCAAGAACGGCTCGCAGAGCATTATCTTGTAAATCAAATTTCTAAAATCACCGAAAATGACAATGAAAACAAATAACACTGATAAAACTATGACTACCGATAATTCCGACAACACAAATCCTGTTGTCAACAGCGATAACACCGCAGACAACACCAACCTGTTCAACGATGGACAGCCCGATACCGTTCAGCCAAAGCAACAGCGTATCGGCAAGCAACAGCGCAAATCCGATTTCGCCGAGTTCAAGGCAACATATCTCGTTCCGGCAAAACTGATGAAACGCCACCCGGTCAACATCGAGGAAGAGGTCTGGGCGCAGCTTGAACGCATCGCCAGAATCCTCGGCGACCGTGGCGCCAATGTCGGCAGCTACATCAACGCCGTGCTTGCCGAGCATCTCAAACTCTATGCCGACGACATCGAAATCTGGCGCAAACTATAACATTAAAGTCAGTACACCACTATGCTGACTATAACAGCTAAGCCCTTGTAGTTTCGCGCTGCTCGAAACTATCGTAAGGGTTCGGAATTGGAGGGAGCGAGTTTATGTTTTCGTATTACAAGTAATCCTCAAACGACTCGCTACCCTCCGCTCCCGATGGTCACAAATCCAAACACAAAGAATTATGAAGAAAATCAATTCCAGACCCTCGAAGGGTCGCCCAAAACTTCCGGCGGATGAACGCAAGTCCATCATAGTGCCGGTGAAATTTGACATAGACCAGTATCAGATAATGATGGATAAAGCGATTGTCGCCGGACTCAACCGTTCGGAATACATCCGTCAGTCAACCCTGCACTGCAAGGTTGTGGAACGGCTCAAGCCCAAAGATCTAAAAGCCATCCGAGACCTTCAGGGCATAGCCGAAAACCTAAACCGTAATGCCAAATTTGTAGCGGCTATAATCAATGGCGGCTCGACGCAAGACCAGTTTGTCCGTACCTACAAAGAGCTTATTGAATGTAAGGATTTCGTTCTTTCGCTGATAAAAACCTACCGTAATTCTCCCGACAGCGTATGATGGGCAAGATTACAAAAGGCGGTAGTTTCGGCGGATGCGTCGATTATGTCACCCGTAGAAAGAAGGATAAACCTGACGGTTCGCCCTGTGATGAATGGCGGCTTATCGACTGCAAAGGCGTTTCTATCATTGAGGGGCGGGAGGGAATTATCGAATCTTTCGAGGATAATCTCGCCCTGAATCCAAAGCTAAAAAATCCGGTCGGACATATTTCCTTGAACTTTCATGCCAATGATAATGCCAAAGTTGATGATAATACTATGATTGAAATCGCCCGGAAATACATGGAGAGAATGGGGATAACGGACACCCCCTATATCGTAGTTCGCCACCTTGACAAGGACTATCCTCATTGCCATATCGTGTTCAGCCGCATAAACAATCATGCCGAAACAATCTCTGACAAAAATGATTTTGACCGAAACCGAAAGGTCTGCCTTGACTTGACAAAGGAATATGGACTGCATATTTCCGAGGGCAAACGACAGACCAATGTCAACAAATTGCGTGGCGTGGAGAAAATTCGCTATGAAATTTTCAATGCCGTTAACGCCGTATGGAACGACAAATCAGTCTATACTTTCGAGCAGTTCGAGGCTCGGTTAAAGACCGCCGGAGTTGGCACCGAGTACAAATACACGCGTGGCAGCAACGAAGTACAGGGTCTTTGGTACACAAGAAAAGGCAAACGGTTTGCGGCATCGAAGATTGACAGACGGTTCAGTTTGGGCAATATTTCCAAGCACCTTACCCAAAACAAACCGTTACATCCACAATCTCGATGGATGTATGCCGACGGCACGATTGTTCCATTCTACACATATCAAGGCGTGAAATTATCCGCTTCACAAATCCGGGATTATACTTCCGGCAAAACAATCCGCATAGACGGTTGTAAGGGTGAATATCCGACAATATTCGTCAAGTTCAATCCCCAAGAACTCAAACCGGAATTGTTTTCGTCAAATCCTGATGCTCCGGCACAGTCGCAAGGATACAACAATTTCGGGCTATATGGGGGAACACCCCAATCACCCACAGAAGAAGGCCCATGCACGGTATCGGGAGGCGACAGCGAAACATGGCCGGAATTCCGTCGCCGGCATCCGGAGATGTCACCGACAGCAGCCCTTGCCGCTTTCAAAGCCAAGAAACGAGGCAAACACCTCAACGGGGGCTTTTCAATGGGCGGCTTACACTGAATTGTTGAAATCCCTGTGTCTATTCCTCAGACATGGGGATTTCGCTTTTACACCCAATTTTGGATTTATTTCTGATGCAGGCAACAAAGAAATATATCGATAATCCGATTGAATGGATACCGTTTAGCAAAAGAAGATAGAACCACCATGTAAATCCTTCTCCACCCTGATTGTTGAAAATAAGGTTATATCCAAGTATGGCATTGTATAAGAACATAACCAAAAGATTGCCGAAAGCCGCCTTTGGTCTTATTCGGCGGCAAAGCCATGTCGATAGCAGCGACAACGCATAGGCTATGCCGAGAATCGTCGTGTCCTCATTCCAACTGCAACAAGCTATGACAATCACCATCAGCACCGCCAAAGCCGCCCATACTATCCAAAAATGTTTATCGGTCGGTTTCATATTCCATCGGAAATATAGTTGTTGACAAATCAATTCCTCCTCGAAAATTCACATCGGTAAGATTGACTTCTGAAAAATCCACATTCTGTAATTGCCCTTTAGTAGAAATCAAATAGGATAATCTGTCACCATAATAATAGCTGTCATATTGGGGACCACAAAATACGCAGCCATGAACATTTCCGATAAATTTACAATTTGAAAATGAAGCGGCAATAAATGCTGTATTAAAGTCACAGTCAATGAAGCGGCAGTCGATAAAGTCTGCGATTCCTAAACTCCTTAATTTAACGCGTTCAAAAGTACAACCGACATAGACCGATTTCCGCAGTAAGACCAAAGTTCTTCCGCCCATAGAAAAATGTTGCAATTTACAACCTTTGAATACACAATCAACGAACTGACAACCTCTTGCAAGAACATCTGAGAAATCGCAGTTGAGAAACTGGCATCTGTCAAATTTCTTTTTAGTCCACCAAACGGCAATACCGCCATTACGAAATGAGACCTTCTTAAAAATCTGATTGCTATATCGTTTATCGGTCAGCTTCATATATCAATTTGCCGTTTTCTTTATAATTCCAAAACTTACGGTAGCAGTTGCCTTGACCGTCATAATATTTCCACTCGCCAAATTCTTTCACATAATGAGGACGACTGTTTGCGCGATATGTGACCCATCCTTCCATATTCAAAGTATCTGCCGTGTAACATCTTACATAGGCTATTGAATCGGGTGTTACCTCGGTGTCGTAATCCAGTATTGAAGTGATGTTATCGTTGATTCTTAAACTATCAAATACCGATTGCATATTTTCTCTGGGCAAGTAATACACATTGTTGATCCCTCGTATTGTATCTATATTTATTGGTGGCTCAAACTCCCAACAAGCATAATCATACCATTTCTTATCCTCTGACACATACTGCCATAGATTTCCCTTCTTATCCCAATACTCCAGTACATAATCTGAACCTGAGAGCCTAATCAAGTAAATTGAATTATCACAATACTTATACATCCCCGGTAATTGTTCAAAGCCTAATTCCGATAAAGATTCGGGGTGTTTATTATGCTGTTCGATGTAGTTATTTATTCTTTGTACAATTTCATTCCGATTACTTTTATCCTGCTCATTTTCGGGTGGATATTCCATAAATAACTGCGGATAAAATGCCAATAGGCAACAAAACACCATGAACAATAATATTACCGCTCCAACTGTAATGCTTGTTATCCTTTGCCACTTTTTCATTTCAGCAAAATTCTCAAATATGCAGTTTCGTTTTTGGAGTAATCGAAAGACCACACATATAGCGTGTTGTCCTTATGCCAAAAGATTGGCTGATATGATTCTTCCTCAGGAATAAAAAAACATCGTTCTCCATTATAATTATAATCCTTATAGGATTGTATCTTATAGATAAGATTACCACGCTTCTCAAAGAAATGCAAATTCAGCATTATATCACAGTCGCCATTGACTTGACATACAAAAATGCCGTTTTTGTTAACCGCCGTTGGCACAAATTGCGTGTCGACTACAAAGGCGCCTGTTATTGAATTATACCACAGCATATCGCTGTTAAAATTTGAGATAGGCATCATAAATCCCAATAGATTCATTTGCGGTATATACAGCAGATTTTCAACACAAAATAATTCTTCATCCGTCACGAGTTCATATATCGCACAACGTTCTAACGAATCCATCCTTGTTATCTGCTCTCTTACTTCCTGAAAAATCCTATTGATTATCGCAGAATGGGCGATAGAATCTATCCGTTGTGAATAAATATTATAATCCGCAGACGTACTTTCGGCCTGCATATATTCTTCTTTGCTGATTTTCTCTACCGAAAAAATCGACTGCGCAGAGGCAACAGATACACTTGCCAATACCACAAACAAAGATAACAAGCTCTTAACGCTCATCTTCATAATATCTCTCCAGTCTTTGATTTAACATATCGCACATTTCGCTCTTGTTCGCAATAAGGCTACTATTTAGCGATTTATCGGGATTCTGTGCATTATCCAAGAAATGCACTTGAATAATTTTTACTCCGCCTACTTTTGCTTCCGTAAAAAATTCCACATCGCAAAAATATATGGTTTGCCACCGTTTGCTTATTGTGTGATTTTCTACCCGGTCTTTGTGGATTCTTATTATCGGTTTTCTCATCAAGGCCGAACACAAAGCATATATACCTACGCAGACACCGATAATAAACGCCAACCCACATATTCCTACAATTATCATCTTATAGCTGTCTGCATTTTTGAGCAAGATACAGCCCATAAGGACAAATGCGGAACAGCCCAACGTCAGCAATAGACTTTTGGGAATACTGGGATAAATATTTATTTGGCTTGCCATACGCAAAGTTACAACAAAATCTCGTAACTTGGTGATTAATCGGGCAAGAAAAATCCACATCTTCATGGAATACCACGAAAATGCGGATAATATGGCTCCATCATCTTATTTTCCCCAGCTCTCATAGTTCAGTTTGGTTCGGGCAGTATATATGCCCGACAAACTAAACCTAACTAATATATATGGGCTGGTGAAAAGAAAAAACTCAGGCTTGTGCGTTTCGGAATAGCTCCTGCAACTGGCTGATTCTTGAAATCAGCTTGTCGTAAGCCATTTCATCGCCATAAATCATTGTTTTTTGCATGGCCTCATAATCTCTGCGCCATTCAGTTTCAAATTCTTTCGGTGGAACGAGCACCAACCGCTTACGGACATCCGGTGTGTAATCAACACCTCTTATCGAAGTGAAGACTTCCCGATGATGCCTGATAGTTTCCCATAATTCATCGTCATGTACGGCAGCGAGAATGTCGTCATGGCTCATTAGATGCTCCAAGTCGTAGAGATGTCTTGATTTGCGGTTGGCTTTCATTCCCATCTCGGTCGTGAATAGTTCATGCAGAAGAAATGCCTTCTCCAAGAATGTCTTTTGCGGAACGGCACATATAATCGGGGCGTCGATGATGTTTGTCTTTATATCGCTGTTTTCTGAAATCATTGACTGTACCGTCGCCTTTGATGTCGGTTCAAAGAGAGAACGCGCACCAACTTCAAGCAACACTTCCGGACGAAGATAGCCATCCCCGTCATCAAAGACAGAATTGTATGCAATATGGATCTTTCGGGGTTCGGGATATGTGCCATCACCTTCTCCATCCGGCTCCGGGATAACATCGCAATATCCATCAATCCCATATTTTGCTAAAAGTTCGCTAATGTCTGCCGGGAGTTTATCTTTTACAAACAAGGAGGATTCTTTTCTCAGCTTTTTCAAATGTTTCTTTGTCAAATCACCTTCCAGCCCGAACATCGACCGGTCTATGGCAAGGTCAATGTCCTCTGAAAACCTATGAATCAGTTTCCAGATTTTGCTCAGCGATGAGCCACCCTTGAACACAAATTTATCAGCGTATGGCAAACTGAACACCACCTGCAATAAGGAAGATACCCACATGTCTTTTTCTATGGCACGAGGGTCAGAGATGCCTACCCGCAAGGCTATCTGTTCATAAATGGTTTTGCGCTGTGATTCGGGTCGATTAAGAAAGTTCTGCATAACAGTTTTTTATTAAAGTCCTTATCCAATCCGGCATAAGGGTGTAATCGTCGATAATAGTTTCTTGTGGCACTTGGGAGAGAATCTCCCGTATGCGTTTGACCTGCCATCCGGCTACATTACCTTTGCCAAGTTCCTGCAATGCGAATGTGAGCAATGCTGATAGTTTGTTTTTGAATGCTAGGCGTTTGGGTGCAACCCGTTGAAAAAGTATTCCCCTTCCATTGTAAATCCTTATTCTTCTCGGTGTCCCATCCGTATAATATACCACATTCATCGGAACTTGGGTGGACAAACCAAGCCGATTGAGAGCATAACAGCCGGTAGGCATTATGCGAGACTTATCCCTTTTAGCAATCGCCTCCGCAATTTCCTCCAGAGGGGGATGTAGAAGCCCTAAGCCCAATTCGGTCTCAATCTTAGGTTTGCAATAGATGCCTTTTGACAGCCGTAAAATTTTCTCGGAGTTGGCAAGTCGCTCCAAGGCTTTATTGACAGCCGGTCCTGTTCCGAGATGCGAGAAGTCAGACGCAAAAAATATTATGCCGTTCTTTCGCCGTTTAAGCGAATTATATATTTTGTTCTCAATACTTTCAGTCATATATCAAGCCTTATTCTTGTCGTGTTTTATTACATAATTTGCGACAATTGCGTCGCAAATTTAGTCAATTTTTGCGACACGACAAAATATTTCAGAAGACATCCGCTTTTGCAGGGTTGGCGATTGCGTCTATCTCATCGGCGATTTCATCGGAGGATAGCTTGATATAGTCCATAAAGGTCTTTTGGGTCTTGTGACCACTGACGTGCATCATCTGGACAATGGTGTATTTGTGAGATAGGTACATATTGGTTATGCCGCTGCGCCGGGCTGTATGTGTAGTGACACAGGCATACCGGGGCATTACGACCTCTCCTTTGGCGTCTCGCTCGACGGTCAGTTTGCCAAGTTCCTCATTTTTCTTTTGCTTCATTGTCAGTTTGGTCGGAACCTTGACAGCCAATGATGGCACGGATTCGGAGAGTTCTTTCAGTATCTCCTTGATGTATCGGTTAATCAACACATCTATCACCGAGGAAATATTATAGCCGTATTTCTCGCAGATGGCATGAAGATTGGGATTCATTATAGGTATCTTCACCTCATTGCGGGTCTTTTGTTGGACAAGCCGGATAATAGGCGTGCCTTTGGCAGTCGTGGTGAAACTGTCGGGAGTGATGTTGTTATAGTCGCTGACGCGCTGACAGGTATAGCACCCGACAAGGAAAATATCTCGCACCTGATCTTTAAGCCCGGTCAGCTCCATGTCCGCCAACGCTTGTAATTCAGCCTCGGTCAGATATATTTCTGCTGCTTTGTCACTTTCCTCTACCTTGCGTTTGGAGAAACACATCAAGGCACGGTCGTTGTTATGTATTCCGTCAGTGTAGGCATATCCCACTAACGCCCGGAAGGACACAAGATATTTGTTGACAGAACTGCCCATGTAGTCGAGCCGACCGAGATGTTCAAGAAACTTTGTCACCAACGCACGGTCAACATCACTCCATGTCAATTTGTGGCGTGGGTCAAATCCGTTATAAAGTTTTCGGAAACTGCTCCATGCCTTGCAACTGCCCTGGGTATAGCGGTCATTGCCGTTAAGTCGCTTGCCAACCTTTATGTCGTCAACAAACCTATCAAGATAATTCCAGATGTTTGCTTTAGCCGATTCTTCAGCCTGTCGCTTTTTCTCGGCTTCTTCTCGTTGCCGTTGTTCCTCTTTCTCTTTTGCGATAGTTTCAGCCTCCTGCTGGCGGCGCATGATTTCCGATTTCTCCGGGTCAGAGATTGCCATTATCTCGGCTTTCACACGCTCACGGTCAAATTCGGGTGCATCCATTTCGCGTTTGAGCATAACCTCAATGCGACCAAGCATATCATGCAGCTTTGGATTATCCTTGCGATGCCGAGCCAAAGCATCCTCGCTTGATACGGCAGCCTTCCATTCCGGCACCGACACACGGAGCCGGGTTGTGAACTGCACATCAATCTTGCGTATCGGGTCTTGCACCCTCACGAAAAGGGTAGCCTTATCCTTGTTCTCATCCTTTTTGAGGAAGTAGAATCTGGAGAGAGTCTTTGCCATAATTCAAAATCATTTAATTGTCTGACATTCAGAGTTTGGTTCGGGTTCCAACGCGAACATAACCAAACCCCGATGCAAAGATAGTAAACTTTTCAGAAGTTACCTATAAAGTTCCCTATAATTCTTGATTATTAACACCTCGAAATAAATCCATCTTGGTTTAATTTCGTTGAAAGATAGAGTGTTAACGTTTAAGAGGATTCACTACAACTCATTTGAATTTAATAAAAATGGTGCTGGTGGCACCACAACCTAAAGCCGAAAGGCGATGCAAAACACTGAATATCAGAGATATTCGGTGTTTTGTGCGTTTATAGGGCTGTGCAAATCATTCATTCTCCACCAATCCGACGGGTGAGCAATCGCGATCCGGGTGGATTTGATGGTGCAACGCAAGAGGCTATTGCATATATTGCACTGACTTAATGCAACTTGCCTGCTTCTCATTTAGTTCTCTCTGTGAAGAGATAATTAACAAGAACATTGACAAGGCTGGAGTTTTTCAAAACATTTATAGGTTAGCGTGATTGAAACGCTGGTGGAGCAATCGGTGGAGCGAATCTTCTTACCGAACCATCTCCACCAGAATAGCGTTTAGATGTTATGTTTCAATTGTTTATCCACTGAGATATATGTCAGAATTGCTCCACCGTGTCATCAACCTCAAAACAGAAGATTTTGGTAATGAGAAGTAAAACCAATTTCCGTGTGTCCTTTTTCTTGAAAAAGGCAAAGTTGCTTAAGAACGGCGAGGCATCAGTCGCTATGCGAATCACCGTTGACGGTCAGCGTGTGGAGAATAATATCCGCAAAAGTATCCTCCCAAATCTGTGGGACCAGTCGAAAGAACGCGCCAAAGGCACGAACGCGGCAGCTGTTGACCTTAACCGCTTCATCGAGGATGCGCGAATCCGTGTCCACCAGATTGTTACAGAGCGCCAGCAGACGGGGGCTGAAATCAATCCCCTGATTGTTCAGCTGCGATTTTATGGCGTCGGACAGGTGCGTAAACAGGAGCGCACAATCCTGCAAGTCATACAGGAACACAACGACGAGGCAAAGCAACTTATCGGCAAGGACTTTGTGGAGATAACGTGGAGACGCTATGAGACTATGAAACGTTACCTCGGCGAACTCATCAAACAGAAGTATGGTGTTGACGACCTCCCGCTCTCGGATTTCACAGGCGAAGTAATCCGCGCCTACGAGGTGTATCTCAAGACAGAGAAAGACCTATGCCAGAACACTCTCATCCGTTATATGAAGGCTCTGAAAAAGATAACCAACCGCTGTCTTGCCAACGACTGGATTCAGAAGGATCCGTTTGCCGGGATAAAATTCCGTGAGGAACTGACAGAACCGGAGTTTCTCACTCTGGAAGAAGTTGACCGTATATATAACTGTAATCCCGGCAGTAAACGCCTTGAAGTAATCCGCGATATGTTCCTGATGTCAGCGTTCACCGGACTTGCCTTTACCGATGTATCTCAACTGACCGAAGACCATATCGTAACTGATAATGACGGCAACAAGTGGATACGCAAGCCCCGCCAGAAAACAAAGCAGATGAGCAACATCCCACTGCTTGATGTACCCCTCGCCATCATCGAAAAATATCAGGGCGACAAGAAAGCGGCCAAGAAAGGCGTCCTGCTTCCGATACCCTGCAATCAGGTGATGAACCGTTACCTGAAAGAAATAGCCGAGATATGCAAGATTAACAAGCACCTGACGATGCACACCGCCCGCCATACTTACGCTACTCTCTGCCTCTCGCAAGGAGTGAGCCTTAAAAACGTATCGAAGATGCTCGGTCATGCCAGCGTCAAAATGACCGAGCGTTACGCCCGTGTTCTCGACTCCTCCATAATGCGCGACATGAACTCCATCCGTGATACCCTGAACCTCGGCAATAAATAATCTATTACAATCTCTTAATCTTCGCAATCCTCAGATACTGGTCTTCGTTCAGTATCTGAGGATGATTATAATTCCAAAGAATGATTTTTCCGTCAACGGAAGATGATAAAACTGCTTCTCTGCCATTATAATAGAACGACCGTATCGTTGTTTTCGATACGGTCGTTCTATTTAAGCAATAAAGTTGAAAATGAAAAAGTTTCGTTGATATAACCTCTTGCAATTCGTTATTTTTTCAATTCAAAGCCCAGCCTAAGCCCGTCATAAGAGGTTGCGATGCTATTGATGGCAGATGCCGTGGTGTTAACTCCAGAAGCTGCACCGGTTACAGCTTTGAGTACAGACATCAGTTTATCCGCCTTGAAGACAAGACTCATATTGCTCCCTGTAACAGTCACATACGCAGTGAGTTTGATGCCAAATTTACTCTTCATCGTTATGGTCTTGGCATCACTATCAAAGGTATAGGTTCCACTGGTGGTCTTGCCCTTGATGGTACATGAATAGGAACCATCTTCTCCAAATGTGTATTGGAAGCCCTCCATTCCCACTTTGTCGTATATGGACAATAACTGATCTTCCACCTTTTTGGCCGCGACTTCACCTCCGGCTTTCGCCAAGAGGTTGTCGCTTTCAAACTGGCAGTCCGGACCAACATAGGTCCATGTGCCAACGATAGAAGTGGATGTAGTTGTCTGATCCTCAACTACGTTTTTTACGACATTGCCCAGTATAGACTTCAGGTCCTGAGCCATGCAATTCCCGGTGGTGACTGATATTACAGCCACCAGTAACAAACATTTTACCAATCTTTTTACCTTATGTTTCATATTTTACCTAATTATGTTTCTTGTTAAGAGAAAGCGCATCAATTTGCCATGCGAACTTTAATGCGTTTTTTCTTTAGGAGTGTAAACGCAAAAACTCCATAAACTGTGCTCTGTAACTATCACCGACAGGAATTCGTTCCTCCCCGATGATTATACGCAGACGTTCTATCTGTTTCACTTTTTTGATATTGACAATCCATGAGCGATGTACTTGCAGGAAATGTGCCGGGAGTTTCTCCTTTATCTGCGCCATAGACATACTGCCGATTATAGGTTTACTGTCTTCAGTACATATATTTATATAATCCCTCATTCCTTGAATGTAGAGTATGCTGTTGATGCGTACATTGACGTACTTATATCCATCCTTGACCAACAAGCAATCATCGTCGGATGCGTTTCCCGTCTCGATGGAAAGTTTTGCTTGTTTTTGCAATCTGGCTGCAGCCCGTTGGAAATCAGCAAAATCAAAGGGTTTCAATAAATAGTCCACAGCCGGAATACGATAGCTCTCGGCGGCATATTCCGCATAGGCTGTTGTAAACACTACCATAGGCGGATTAGGAAGAGATGTAACCATCTCCATTCCATTCAAATCGGGCATATTGATATCCACGAACATTGCATCAACCTGCTGGTCCATCACCATCTGGGAGGCTTCTACGGGATTTTCGCAAAGTCCGACGAGTTCAAGAAATGGAATCCTGCGAATATAGCTTTCCAATTTCTCAAGAGCCATTGGTTCATCGTCAACTGCTATGCATCGTATCTGTATCATATTCGTAAGGGATAATCATTCGTACTTGATAAGCCATGCCTTCAACTTCAGTAATTTCTAAAGTGAATTTATTACCATAAAGCAACTGTAACCGTTGCCGGAGATTAACGAGGCCTACTCCCCCTGTATAGCCTTCTTTTGCAGGGCGCTTGTGAAGACTATTCATACATTCGAAAAGGAGTTTATCCTTTTCTATACTAAGTCGTATTTTTACAAAAGACGGAGCCTGATAGCTGATACCATGCTTAAAAGCATTCTCTATAATGTTGATGAACAGAAGAGGAGGAAGGAGTATCTGTTCTTTATTCTCCTCAGGTAATTCGATGGTGACCTCTACCTTCTTGCTGGGATAGCGTTTCTGCATCAGTGCCACATAATTGGCAATAAAATCCGTCTCCTTGCAAAGAGTGGTTCGTGGTTTTGCCCCCTCATAAAGCACATAGCGCATAAGGTGGGAGAGCTCCATAAGCATCACCTGTGCTGTGGACGGTTTCAATTCAACCATACCATGTATGCTGTTAAGCATATTCATGAAGAAGTGGGGATTAATCTGAGCCTTAAGATGTTCAAGCTGGTATCGGAGATGCTCTGTCTCCAATCTACGAGCTTTCTCCAACTCCTCTTGATAGCGAAAAAAGATTGCAATAGCCAAATCAAAGCCAAGCATCAGTGTCGCAATGACCAATTCAAGCAACAGGGGCTTAAATGGCGGCCTTTCGGGAGCTGGGCCATGTCCGACAGGTTTGGGCGGGCGCGGTCTGATGATTTCCGGGCTCCATGTACTTTCAGTGGCTACATCATCCATTTCCACAGCGGGGGGAATATTGAACGATTCTTCCGGGGGGAATATGTTTCGTTCCTGCCGAGGCGGTACTTTCACCTCATCTGCCTCCATATAATAGTAGCCAACACCGAAAAGGCAAAGCAATCCTATAACGGAAATAACGTATAACTGTACATGGTGGCGCATGAACAAAAAGTGTAACGGCAGCCGATGTAGAAGAAATAGCAAGAAAAAGGGAATTATGCTGCCCCAGTCATGAAGCGCTCCATCCCAAAAGATAGTTTTATCTTCTTTTAGGGCAACAACTATGGTAGTAAGTAAGGGATACACCCATACCATTCCCCAAAGAAGAACATATATGAACCATTCGTATAAACGGTAGTTGAATATCTTTAATTTACTTGCCATCTATTTATAAGTTTTATTTCCGCTCTTCTTTCTTGCCGTGTGGCCGGACAGGATATAATACGTGCATCCAGTGAGCGAACTGTTCTTCAGAAAGTATTTTTTTGAGTTTCTTTCGCTGCTTTTCCATTTTTTCTCTGTCGTTTGATTTTGAGAAATCACGGGGCGGACGACGATCCATACCTTCGGGCGGACGATTTCCACGAGGACCGGGACCAACCCCTTTGCCTCCTCCGAAGTGCTGAGGACCTTCACGCCTATCTCCCTTAGGATGTGCTTCTGATTGATTTTTCAAATCTTCACGAGCCCACTTCAGATTCAATTTGTAGATTTTGTCATACTGTTTTTTTGTAAGATGGAGTATTGAATCCATACGTTGGGTGGTCTGCCGTGCCGTTTGTTCAGGAGAGGGAGGCGTGAATGCTGCACCCTTCTCATTTGTGAGGGTAGTACCTCTGTCGGCTGCTTGTGCGTACGTCGTACTGCTGCTTATTATTAGTACGGTGGCGCTAACGATTGTCCAAAAATGTTTTTTTATGTTCATAAACTGATTGTTTTTGTTTCTGCGACAAAGGTAGAGCGGAACTTTAGAAGAGGCAAAATAAATCTACCAAACATATATTTCTTTCTGCAAACGGCTATATGGATTAATCTGATAGTTTTACGAGGTAATACTTTGCAGATAATAACGGCCCGTTGGCAGAATTTATTTTCTCGACTATATCAAGCCGTTTAATTTTGCAGTCGCTTAAAGAGCAATATTGGTAAATGAACAATATCAGCAATATATTACAGGAATTTACTCCAATAACGTTGGAGGAAATGTCAAAGGTTCGCCTCATGAATCGTATTGACACGAAGTATGTCACGACCGTACATCAGCTTATCAGGCTGTTGGTGATGGCCGAGGCTGAGTATCGTGTTCAAGAAATTGATGGCCTGCGCGATATGCCCTATTACACCTGCTATTTTGATACTCACGATTGTGATATGTTCGCTCAGCATCAAAGAGGGCGCAAGGCACGACAAAAAATTCGTTTACGCGTATATGAAAATACAGGAACGGCTTTTTTGGAAATAAAGAATAAAGACAATAGGGGGCGGACAGATAAAAAACGTATTCCTACGACCGATATCATAGAAGATGTGCTGCCGTATTCGGATTTCATACGGACTCATTCGTATTATACGGCAGAAATGCTCAGTCCTCAGGTGAAGAACCACTTTAGCCGCATCACGCTGGTAAACAATCTTCTGACTGAACGCCTGACAATTGATACCGGATTGTGTTTTCACAATATATTCACCGAATGTGAGTATTCACTTCAAGGACTTGTCATAATAGAACTAAAACGGGATGGGAACACTCATTCACCGGCCGCGGAAATGTTACATAAACTACGTATCCATCCCGCCGGGTTCAGCAAATACTGTGTAGGCATGGCGCTTACCAACACGCAACTTCGGCACAACAGGCTTAAACCAAGACTGAGAATGGTTCACCGGCTGCTTTATCCTGAAATGCCGTACATACAGACAATATAAACGCTAAACTTAGGCTTTTATGGAAGATTTAGAATTTATGGATGTGCCATTAGTAGATATGGCCGATACGTGGCAACTGCTGCTACGTTTCACATTCAGCACCATCGTTACATGGTGTATCATTCACTTTTTGTATTACCCCAAGAGTAGGCGCAGAGATTACTACTTCACTTTCATGCTCATCAGCGTGAGTGTCTTTTTCCTGATATTCCTGTTGGGAGGCGTCAAACTTAAAATTGGGTTCGCATTAGGGCTTTTCGCCATTTTCGGAATCATACGCTACCGTACCGAATCTATGCCCGTGCGAGAGATGACCTATCTATTCGTACTTATTGCCATCTCAGTTATTAATGCGTTGGCCGTAACACTTAGCTACACAGAATTGTTGGTGACAAATCTGATTTTTATCGTATTTATACGTTTATCCGAAAATAATCGCTGGATTCACCATCTTTCATGTAAGCTGGTGCTATATGATAGAATTGATCTTGTCAAACTGGACCGCAGAGCTGAACTTATTGAAGATTTACAGCAACGCACAGGACTTACAATTATCAAAATTGAGGTCGGTGCAATGGATTTTTTGCATGATACAGCCATGCTGAAGATTTATTACGTTGCTTCACAAGATGAATACAACACTGTCGATCATCTGATGAAATTACCTAAAGCGACGGAGCAATGAAGCAAAAAAGAATTCCATTATTGTTGGCAATCCTCTGTATGGGAATGCTGAGCGTGCAGGCACAGAGTTTGTGGACCTCGGCTGAAATGAAATTTGGAATAGTAAAGGATTTATCCGGATTTGTAGATGGCGAATTTCGCACCAGCGACGGTATAAATGGGACCGAGCGCTGGTCTATATCAACAGGTATGGATTACAGACTATTTCGCTGGTTGAAAATGTCGGCAGAATATAAGTACATCCATCAGCACATCGAGAGTCGCATGACCAAAAAAGGTAACATCGTTTCCGATTATTGGCAGCCTCGTCACCGAGCCTCGTTTTCATTAACCGGTAGCTACTCATGGAACAGGTTCACTTTTTCTCTCCGAGAACGCTATCAATACACTTACCGTACGGAACAGACCGTACCCAAATGGGATGGTGATAACGGAGCAATGAAAGCTGACGAGTTGATAGAAGCGACCCATAAACATATACTTAGATCACGCATAAAGGTTGACTATAACATACGCAAAAGCGGTTTTACTCCTTTTGCATCTTGTGAAATGTACAACTCCCTTTCGGGATTTACATACGAAAAAATCCGATTGACGTTGGGTACGGACTACAAGTTTAACAAACATCATTCAATAAGTGCATTTTACCGTTATATCGACCAAAAAAATGATGATGATGTGAATGGCCATGTCATAGGCGTTGGCTATACCTTCAAACTATAATATTATATTACTGGTGCGATAAAATCGCGTTAGTTTAGAAATCATCAAATAAAGAGAGTT
>OLOX01000263.1_pt1 | contig 55384 bp, 51 predicted proteins | sample 1672091 | NCBI WGS metagenome assembly OLOX01 (sample SAMEA3136644, study PRJEB25190) | human gut metagenome | reverse complement strand
GCAAGGCCGAGTCCGATTTTCATAAGCGGGGTGTTGAACGCGAACACCCGCGTGAGCAGCACATCCGCTGCGAGCAGTATCGCCGAGACGGCGAGCTTACGTGTAGTTATCTTCATTATTATAATACCACCTTTCCATAGCCGGGATCGGCCTGACGCTGTCAGACCACACGGGCATTAGAATACCACACGGCGGCGCGGAGCACAAGCCGCGTATCAAATTTCCCAAGACGGGAAATAATAACCACACTCTTGGACGGGCGCTTATGCGTCCTCCGGATAAAAAGGAGTGACGGTTATACAGGGCAAGGTAGAGATATGCGGAGTCAACACGGCAAGGCTCCCTGTGCTGAAATCCGCCGAGACACGCGCGCTGCTCGAGCGAGCCCGCGGCGGGGACAAGACCGCGCGCGAGGAGCTGATCTCGGGAAACCTGAGGCTGGTTCTGTCGGTCATCCAGAAGTTTGCCGGGCGCGGCGAGAGTATGGACGATCTGTTTCAGGTCGGCTGTATCGGGCTGATTAAGGCGATCGACAATTTCAACATTGAGCTGGATCGACCCGGGGAGATTCTCCTCATTGAAGATATAGTAGTTCTCATCGGCGGGATTGGTGACGCCAAGCCATGCGTTCACGTCCTTGTTGATGTTGCCGTATGCGTTATAGAGACGCAGGTGCGAGGGATTGTTGTTGTCGCGCTGAAGCTCGCAGGTAATCTCGGGGTCACCTTCCTTATTGAATGTCCAGTTGGGCATATAGAAGCCATCGTCGATGAAGCTGGCATCGCCTACGCGAACCCAATCCTCGCCTGTGGGCTCAATCTGCTTTGTCAGCTCAAATTCACAGCCGCTATAGGCGGGAAGATAGCCAACGCTGGGATTACCGACCTCAAGCATGAGACAATCATCTTTGTCATCGTAAACAATCTGACCATCCTCCAGCATAACCCATACGACTCCATCCTCATACATTGGTTCAAGAGCTCTCTTGCCGTCGCCGGTAGGATACCAATGCATATGTGAGAGGAACAGGTCATATTCAGAGGTTGTACCGCCTACATTGATTCTTTCGGGTGGGAGGGCAGTACGTCCGGGAACGGTGATGATGGCACCAGAATAGTTGACCTGAGCCTCGATAGGAATGGTGGCCAGACCAATAATCTTGATATGGTCTGCGTCACTACCGGGAAGGATGGCGAACTCACGTGTAACAGAGCCGTATCCCTCGAAAGGACAATAGAGGCTTACGGTATAGATACCCTGAAGCTCCTCGATATTAGTAGGAGCCTGTGTGGAGGCCTTCTGTTGAGCTTTAGCTGGCTTCTCAGCCTGATGCTCTACCAGCTGCGGATCAAGGGTGGCAACCTTCTGTATGCTCACCCGCCTGTTGACATCTGCTGCTGTCGCCGACAGGGTCACGGCGGCGGCAAGTGCGAGTGCAGAGTAGAATTTCTTCATAAATTCTGTGGTTTTATGGAAACTAAAAATGAATTGTAATAATTGAATTGTGATGAATTGAATTGCAACACCAATTATTATGCCGCAAATTAACGCAAACATTTCAGTCCACCAAATATTTTATCACATTTTTTCACCAAAATATGATTAAATATCGCAAAAGGCATCAAAAAGCCCGGAATACTACATGTCTCGCCCCCTTTTCCGCCCCCGGTTCACAGCACCAGCTCGGCAAAGAGGCGGCTGAATGTGGCGTCGAGGTCGGGGGTGATGCCGGGATGCACGGGCGACGTGCGCAGACACGCGCTCTTCTCGGCGGTGAGCCAGCGGAAACGCTCCTCGACGGGGCAGAGGGCTATAGGCCCGGCCTCGGGCAACCCGGCGGCGATGGCGCGGAACGCATCGAGCTGACGGTGCAGACACCCGAGGGGGATTTCGCCGCCGAAGGCCGCGAGGCGACGCTCGTCGACATTGACCTCGAGCCTGAGCCAGCGGCGACGCTTGCACATCATGGCCAGTCCGACGTTGACAAACTCCCCGCGTTCGACACGGGGCATATAGCGCACTACGGCGTATTCATATAAGTGATTTTCGGGCATCAATGGCTTGGCGTAAGAAGGTTTCTGAATTTTCGAGACGCATGGTGAGGAAGCGGCGGTAGACATCGCGCAATTCATCGGGCGTGCCGGGAGCCCCCTCCCACTCCAGCCAACTGTCGGGAATCATGGCGGTGACATCCGAGATGAACTCCGGGGTGACGAGCCCGAGGGCGCGGGCGTGTGCCCCCTCGAGGTCCGAGGCCTTGCGCAGCAGGGCGTGGTCGCGGATATAGGGGAAGGGGGTGAGGGCCGTCTTCTCCCACCCGGTCCATGCGTGGTGGAAATAGAGGGCTGCCCCGTGGTCGATGAGCCACGGCTCGGTGCCGTGCCACACCAGCATATTGGTGTTCCGGGCGGTGCGGTCGACATTGGTGATGAACGCGTCGAGCCACACGATGTCCGACGCCATCTGCGGCGTCACGGGGTTGGCGTATGGGTCGAGTGTGAGGGCCCCCGAGAGGAAATGCAGCCCCATGTTGAGTCCGCGGCTCCCTTTGAGCAGGTCCTGTATCTCCTGCTCGGGCTCGGTGATGCCGAATCTCTCGTCGACGTCGAGCAGCACAGGCTCTGGCACGGGGAGGCCGAGCTGTTTCGCCACAAGGGCGCCGACAAGCTCGGCAACGAGCGCCTTGGTGCCGTGGCCCGCGCCGCGGAATTTGACCACATATTTGAATCCGTCATCGGCCTCGGCGAGCGCGGGGAGCGAGCCACCCTCGCGCAACGGGGCTATGTAGCGTGTGACGGTCTGATGTCTTGGCTGTTCCATATCCATATAACGTCTCAGCGGGCCAAAAGTCGGGCCACGGTCTCGGCAGCGGGCACATCGGTGTGCAGACGGGCGCGTATCACCTCATAGCCGTCGAGCTGGGCCCGGCGCTCGGGGGTGTCGCCGAGCAGCGGCCCGAGCTGACGCGCCACCATCGCGGGGGTGCAGTTGTGGACAAGCATCTCGGGCACCACGCATCCGCGCACCCCGGTGCCTGCGGCCTCGCGGTTGACACGCGCACGCGTAGCGCGGTCGATAGGGCCATATATCAGGTTGGGCAGCGAGACATAGGGTATCTTGAGTATGTGCGTGAAGAGGTCGGCAGCCCATTTCCACCCCACGGCACGATAGCATACCACCTGCGGACATCCGGCCAGCGCGCTCTCGAGCGACGCTGTGCCCGAGGTGACGAGCGAGGCGCGCGCCTGTGCCATGAGCTGCAGCGTGGTGGCCTCGACGACCGGGAACGAGGTGAAGCGGCTGTAGAAATCGCGCTCTATCGAGGGGGCTCCAGCCACGACCGGCTGCACGTCGGGATACATCCGGGCGACAGCATCCATCACAGGTAGGTTTGCCTTGATCTCGCCGCGGCGGCTGCCCGGCACGAGCGCGAGTATGGGGCGCGGGTCCAGGCCGTGGCGCGCACGGAACTCGCCCGCCTCCGGCATCCCGGCAAGGGCGCGCTCGACCTCCTCGACCGAGGGGTTGCCGACGTATGTCACATCAAGTCCTCGCTCGCCAAACCACGCAGGCTCGAAGGGAAGTATCGAGAAGACCCTGTCGGCGACGCGGCGCAGCTTGCGCAGACGGTATTCCTTCCACGCCCAGAGCTTGGGGGCAATGTAATAGTCGACAGGTATCCCCAGCGAATGGGCATAGTCGGCCAGCTTGAGGTTGAAGCCGGGATAGTCGACCAGCACCACCCTGTCGGGGCGCATCTCGCGGATGGCGCGGCGGGCGGTGCGCAGGTTGCCCAGCACCGCGGGGAGATGGGCGGCGACGTCGACAAAGCCCATATAGGCCATGCGGCGGTAATGTATGAGGGGCTCACACCACGCGGCAGCGGCCATGGCGTCCCCCCCGAGGAAGGCTATCCCGGCCCCCGGGTCAAGACGCCGCAGGGCGGCTATGACATGCGAGGCATGGAGGTCGCCCGACGCCTCGCCGGCTGAAAAGAAATATCTCATGGAGTACAAATTTAGGGATTTTCGGCGTTAATTGTTGTTAACAAGATTTAAAGCCATAGATTTTTTTGCTAACTTGCGTGTTGAATTTAGGTAAAAACCATAAATTCTCCTCACGCACTATGATGAAAGTTCCCGGCCTCATTCTGCTCCTCCTGTTCATGTTCCCGTTCGCCCGGATTGAGGCGAAGACCCCGATTCTCGGCACCCACTGCATCGGGGCCGAGGATATGTATCAGTTTGTCGTGTCACGGAATCCCGACTTTCCCCGCGAGGTGGCCGAGGCATTCTGCGAGGTCGGCGCCCTCTATGGTGTACGCGGCGACATCGCCCTGTGCCAGGCCATAATCGAGACGGGATGGTTCAGGTTTGACAACGGCACCGCCGTCACCCCCGACGCCCACAACTATTGCGGCATGGGGGTGCGCAAGCGCGGCGACAGGGGGTGCACCTTTGCCGACGTGCGCCAGGGGGTCACGGCCATGATACAGCATCTGTATGCCTACGCCTGCACCCACGAGCTTCCCGAGGGCGAGGAACTGCTCGACCCGAGGTTCAGGTATGTCGACCGCGGGTCGGCCAAATCGTGGGAGGCCCTCTCGGGACGCTGGGCCATGAATCCGCGCTATGGCAAGGACATACTCAACATATACAAGAACATGGAGCGCCACAGCTCACGACTACAGTCACAGCGATGAAACAGAAAGATATACTGGCCAACATATTCAGCCGCACACCGGTGCGCAGCCTCAACCCCATGCAGGAACGCATGGCATCCATCCCTCTGTCAGGAACATTCACCCTGCTGGCCCCCACGGGGTCGGGCAAGACCCTGGCCTTTGCCATCCCGCTGCTCAAGAGCCTCGCCGACCCGTGCGGCAAGGTCCAGGCCGTGGTCATAGCCCCCTCGCGCGAGCTGGTGATGCAGATTGCCGAGGTGATACGCCCCGTGGCGGCCGGATATAAGACGGTGGCCTTCTACGGAGGTCACCCGATGCAGGAGGAGACCCGCTCGCTGGCGGTCACCCCCGACATTGTCGTGGCCACGCCGGGACGTCTGCTCGACCATCTGCGCCGCGGTGGCCTCGACATCTCCACGGCCCGCACGCTGGTGCTCGACGAGTATGACAAGTCGCTCGAGCTGGGATTTGCCGACGAGATGCGGCGCGTGTGCCGCCGCCTCACGGGACTGAGGCTCGTCATCCTGACCTCGGCAACCGAGCTCGACGCCCTCCCCGACTATCTGCCCCCGATGCACAGGGAGACCATCGACTTTCAGGACCGCACACCCGCACCGCGCCACCGTATGCAGGTAGTGAGGGTAGAGTCACCGTCGCGCGACAAGCTGCAGACACTCATCGACCTGCTGCGCTCGCTCTCCGACGGAAGGGTCATAGTCTTTGCCAACCATCGCGAGAGCGCAGAGCGCATACATCAGGCCGTGGTCAAGGCCGGACTGCCTGCCGGACTCTATCATGGCGGCCTCGACCAGAACGAGCGCGAGAACGCCATCGTGCTACTTGCCAACGGCACCACCCCCATACTCATATCGACCGACCTCGGGTCGCGCGGCCTCGACATTCCCGAGCTCTCGGCGGTGATACACTATCATATGCCCGTGAGCGAGCAGGCATGGACACATCGCAACGGCCGCACCGCACGTCAGGAGGCCCGGGGCGATGTCTATGTCATCACATCCGAGGGTGACGATATCCCCCCCTATGTCACCACCGACCGCGACTACGCCCCCACCGGGCACTCGGACAATCCCATACACTCTGACAAGGCGACACTGTATTTCAATATCGGCAAGAAAGAGAAAATCTCCAAAGGGGACATCGTAGGCTTCCTTATAGCAAAAGGGGGCCTCACAGCCCCCGAAATCGGCAACATCACCCTGCGCGATCATGCCGCCCTCGTCGCCGTCCCCCGCGACAAAGCCCGCGACCTCATCAAGATCCTCTCGCCGGAAAAAATCAAAAACCAACGGGCCCGGATAACAGAGGTTAAAGGTTAAAGGTTAAGGGTTAAAGGTATTATAATTTATAAATCTTATAAGTTTTATAAGTTTTATAACTCTTATATAACCCCATAACCCTTAACCTTTAACCCTTAACCTCATACCCGTACCTTTCCGCTCTTTCCGGCGGTGGTGACGATATACACTCCACCGGCAAGCGTATCGAGGCTGATGGCATTGCCGTTGAGTACGGAGGTCTTCACACAGCGTCCGGCCAGGTCATAGACCGTCACGACTGAACCATCCGGCACTCCGGTCACGACAAGCTGCCCGTCGGCCACGGTGAAAGCGACATCCCCACCATCGGCCACAATACTCTCTATACCTGATTCGCCGGGCCACTCGGTCGTCTCGACAAAATTGCTGAAATAATCCCAGCCCCAGCAGCTCCTGTACAGCTCGACGCTTCCCACAGGAACGTAGACCGTCACATCTGAGGGCGTGGTGCCTCCGAATGCAAAATACTCGGGCGCACGTCCGTTGACCCGTATGGTCTGTGCCACGGGAGGCACAGCCGAGGGCGAATAGATGGCCTTGAGCGTCGGGATGTTGAAGAAGCTGCGCTCGGCAAGCTCACCCACACTGACGGGAAGGACCAGGGTCTCGATGGCCGTAGACTCGAAGGCCGAGGTGCCTATCCTGTCGACAGATTCCCCCTTGAATGTCACCCGGCTCAGGTTGCGGGCCTGAAGGAAGGCACCCCCTTCTATTATCCGCACACCCGCCGGTATCTCGATGCCTGACAGTGCATCGCAGTCTGTAAAGGCTCCGGCCCCCATGCTCTCCAGTCCGTCAGGCAGGTTGACAGAGGCGAGCATCGGACTCTTCTCGAACGCACGGTCGGCTATCGCCGTCACCGTCGACGGCAACTTGACCTCGGTCAGGTTGAGGCACATCCTGAAACATCCGTTCGGAATTTCTGTCACCCCCTCGGGCAGTTCCACGGCCCCGGCTATGTCCGAGCCGTCAAAGGCACACAGCTTGATTGTCCGCAGCGCAGAGGGGATATTGACCTTGCGTGCGCTACACCCCGCGAAAACATCCTTCTTGAACTCGATGATGTTGTCGGGCAGCATGACGCGCTCCAGACGGTAGCTGATTCCCGAAAACGCCCCTAACGGAAGCACATTGTCCTCGACCTCAGCGCCCTCGATGTTGATGACACGTATCCCGGCCGAGGCATTCCCCTTGTCATAGGCGGTCTTGATGAACTGGAAATCCCTGCTGTCCATGGGGCCCGTCACCACCAGCGAGTCAACCTCGTGGATGCGCTCGCCAAGTACCTGGCCAAGCTGGCCGGGAGCATTGAGCGTGACCTCGATGCAACGCTCTTCATCCGCCGCATATAGCGACACAGCCGTGAATAACGGCAACAATCCAAGTAAAGTCCTCTTCATGATGTTTTGTTTTTAAATGTTATTTATTGTGTTTTTATATTTATGATAGCTAAAATCCGAAATACTGCATGGCTGCATAAAAAATTTTTATATTTCGGACCCAGATTCCACTGACAACATTAGAGTGAGGCAGAGGGCACCGTCTTTGGCGGTATTCCCGGATACCCTTCGGCCACCCGGAGAAAGGGGATGGCCTATCCCCCGAGGCAAGCCTCGGGGCTACATTTCCGTGCCCCGCACAAGGCGGGGCCGCGTCCATAGGTCGGACAAGACGACGCATGTGGCAATATCGCGAGAACATTTTCGTGGACTGTCAAAATCGTAGGGACGTGGCCTGCCACGTCCGCTGACAAACCTGCCACGTCGAAGTTTGTTTTTTCGTCCCCGGACGCGGCAGGCCGCGTCCCTACGATGGAGGATGATGTCTTTGCCCCACGTGCCATACAGGATATCGTCTTGGCTCTACGCCCCGCCGACACCTGCAACCCTCCCCGGTCAATGATCCACAGCTATATATGACAAAATCCGCCGGCGTCGGGGTGACGGGGCGGATTCTTTGTCGTTCTCTGCTGTCAGAGGGAAGGAGGGCCTTGATTATTCGGCCTTCTTGACTACGCGGCGCTCTTTGATGCGGGCCTTCTTGCCGGTGAGCTTGCGCAGGTAGTAGAGCTTGGCACGACGCACCTTGCCATACTTGTTGATGGTGATCGAGTCGATGAACGGAGACTCGAGGGGGAAGATGCGCTCTACGCCGATGTTGTCAGACATCTTGCGTACGGTGAAACGCTTCTTGGCGCCTTCGCCTGAGATGCGGATCACTACGCCGCGATACTGCTGGATACGCTCCTTGTTGCCTTCCTTGATGCGGTAAGCCACGGTGATGGTGTCGCCGGGCTGAAAGTCGGGGTGCTGCTTGCCGGTGGCAAAAGCCTCTTCGACAACTTTGATTAAATCCATTTTTCCTTTGTAAGTTTAAAATGTGAACATTTTCCGCAATGTAGCGGGCTGCGTGTCCCGTCCAGAGATTGCGGAATCGGGCGCAAAGTTACGAATTATTGGCCGATATACCAAAGATTATGAGTGATTTTGCAGATTTTTTCTTAACTTTGCACCTTGAAATCAGTTGAGAATGGGACGACTTCTGGCTATAGACTACGGACGCAAGCGTTGCGGCGTCGCCGTGACAGACCCGCTGCGCATCGTGGCGACCGCGCTCGCCACAGTGCCGTCGGCCGGGCTTGTGGCCTTTGTCAAGGACTATGTGGCCTCCAATCCCGTCGACCGCATCATCGTCGGGCTCCCCACCACCATGCGTGGCGAGCCATCCGAGTCGATGCGCTATATCACCCCGGCCCTGGGGCGCCTGCGCAAGGAGCTGCCGGGGATGGAGATCGTGATGTGGGACGAGCGGTTCACCTCGACGATGGCCCACCGCGCCATGCTCGAAGGGGGATTCAGCCGCTCGACGCGTCAGGACAAGGGGGCCATAGACCGCATGGCGGCCGTCATCATACTCAACTCATATCTCGATTCAAATCCAAAATGAAACTGCCAGTCTATCTCTACGGCCATCCTGTGCTGCGCAAGGAGTGTGCCGACATCGCCCCTGACTATGAAGGGCTCAGGGAGCTTATCGCCAATATGTTCGAGACCATGTATGCCAGCGACGGCTGCGGCCTGGCCGCCCCGCAGATAGGGCGCGCCGAGCGCATCGTGGTCATAGACGCCGACGGCCTCAAGGAGCATTTCCCGGAGTGCGAGGGTGAGAAGCTCACTCTGATCAATCCGCGTGTCACGGTGCTCGACGGCGAGAAGGTGACACGCGAGGAAGGGTGCCTGAGCCTGCCGGGCCTGAGCGAGAAGGTGACCCGCACCGAGCACATCATGCTCGAGTGGGTCGACGAGGACTTCAAGCCCTGTCAGCGCGAGATCTCGGGCTTCCTGGCCCGCATCGTGCAGCACGAGTGCGACCATCTGGACGGCACCCTCTATATAGACCATGTGTCGATGATACGCAAGCAGCTCATCAAGAGCAAGCTCAACAACATCGTCACGGGACGCACCCGCTGCGACTATCCCGTCAAGTACGCCCCGCGCAGGAAATAAAGCACACCCTCATCCCGAACCCAACATGAAGAATCTTCTCATCACCGTCGCGCTGGCCCTCCTGGCCATATTGCTCTGCGTGGCATGCGGCGGCAAGTCAGACAAGGAGCATCCGGCTCCCGACGCGGCCGACCTCGAGGCTGCCGAGCTGCAGAACACCCGTCTGGCCCGCGCTCTCACCGAGGGCCATGTCGAGACAGCCTCGGCCATGGCCGACAGCATGTCGCTGTTTGTCGACGACCTCACGCCCGACCAGACCGTGCAGGTGCTGATGGCGTTCCTCACCGTCCACAACGAGGCGGTGGCCCGCAAGGACACGCGCCGCGACCTCGAGACGCTGCGCAAGTATGTCGATGTCTATGACATAGCCCTGAGCGTCAACCCATCAGACACCCGCGCGGCCTTCGACAAGGCCCGCAAGGTGAATCCCGCTGTCGACCTCGACTCGCTGGCCACCTCGTTCCGCGAGAGGCTGACGCAATATGACGCCATACACGACGGCTCTCTCACCACGACCGAGCCTGCAGATACCGAGACCGTCACCGTCGACACGGCCAACACAGTCGAGGAGATTCCACTTGAACTACGTCCCGCCGAATGATGACACTCTCAGACAACCGACTCCGCCGCCCGCTCACATTCATCATCGGGCTTGCCGTGATTGCCCTGGTGGCATTCGCGTTCTTCTATCCCGACGCCTCGCAGGGCAACACCCTGCGCCAGCACGACATGCAGCAGGGCATAGCCATAGGCCAGGAGACCAAGGCATACGCCGAGGCAACAGGCGAGACCTCACGCTGGACCAACTCGCTCTTCTCGGGTATGCCGACGTTCCAGATCTCACCCTCCTACCCCTCGACACGCCTCTACAGCTGGATAAACACCGCCATGGGGCTGGGACTCCCCTCGCCCTCGTCGCTTCTCGCGATGATGATGACGGGATTCTTCATCATGGCCATCGCCATGCGCATGCGCTGGTATGTGGCGCTGACGGGAGCCATCGCCTACGGATTCTCGACCTATTTCATCATAATAATAGGTGCCGGACATATCTGGAAGTTCATCACCCTGGCCTATATCCCGCCGACCATCGCGGGCGTGATGCTGTGCTATCGCGGACGCTATCTGGCCGGAGCCGCCCTCGCGGCCCTCTTCGCCATGATGCAGATAGCAGGCAACCACGTGCAGATGACATATTATTTCCTCTTCGTGATACTCGGGCTGGTGATAGCCTATCTGGTCATCGCGATACGCAAGCACGGGATGCCGCAGTGGCTCAAGGCCACGGGCGCCCTCGCCGGAGCCGCCCTGCTGGCCGTATGCGCCAACCTGCCGGGGCTCTACAATACCTACGAGTACTCTAAGGAGACCATACGCGGACGCCATTCCGAGCTGACCTCGGCCACTCCGGGCAATCAGCAGGCCACCGCAGGTCTCGACAAGGACTATATAACCCAATACAGCTACCAGCCCTCAGAGACATTCTCGCTATTCATACCCAACATCAAGGGTGGCGCATCGGCGCGCCCGACGGGTGGACAGATGACGGCCATGAACCTCGCCGAGACCGATGCCGCCAAGGGGGCGATACAGTCCGGCGAAATCGACGCCATGCAGGGGCAGTATCTCAGCTTCCTGAGCCAGTATTTCGGTGACCCCGAGGGGACCAACGGCCCCGTCTATGTGGGGGCGCTGATATTCGCGCTCTTCATCGTGGGGTGCGTCATCGTCAAGGGGCCTGTCAAATGGGCGCTGCTGGTGCTGACAATATTCTCAATCGTGCTCGCATGGGGACGACACGCCATGACATTCACCGACCTGATGCTGTCCATAGCGCCGATGTACTCAAAGTTCCGCACCGTCGAGAGCATCCTGGTCATCGCCGAGTTCACAATGCCGCTGCTCGGCGTCATGGCCCTGCAGAAGATATTCACCGCCACACCCGACGAGCGCAAGGCATGGCTCAAGCCCCTCTGCTGGTGCTTCGGGGCCACGGCGCTGTTCTGCGTGCTGGCATGGGTGGCGCCCGGCATCTTCGGAAGCGCAATCTCGGAGAACGACCGCATGATAGACCAGTATCTCACCTCGTCGCTGATGCAGCAGGGCTATGACCGCCAGACAGCCTCGCAGTTCTCGCTATCGAACCCGACCATCTATGCCACGGTCGAGAACCTGCGCTACGGCATGGTCAAGGCCGACGCACTCCGCTCGCTGCTGGTGGTGGGCGCCGGATTCGTGCTGCTGTTCTTCTACCTAAAAGGCAAGATGAACGCCTTCGCCACCGCCGCACTCGTATGTGCCGTCGTCGTGGCCGACCTCTATACCGTCAACAAACGTTATCTCAGCCACGACAGCTTTGCTCCGCAGCAGATTACGGTTGGGCCGCTCGTGGCCAAGACAGCGGCCGACGACGTGATACTGCGCGACACCACGATGAATTTCCGCGTCATGGACATCCCGCGCTTCTACAGCGCCGACCCGTCGTTCTATCACAAGATGATAGGTGGCTATCACGCAGCGAAGCTCACACGCTATCAGGACCTTATCGACCGTCATCTCGCGGCCTTCACGCGCGGCGAGCAGACCGATGCCGACTGGAATGTGCTCAATATGCTCAACGCCCGATATGTGGTGGGGATGGACGGCTCGCCGCTCTATAACCCCGAGGCCCTCGGCAACGCATGGTTTGTAGACCGCGTGGCATACGCCGCGACTCCCGACGACGAGATGGCGGCCCTCTCGTCACTCGACCTGCGCCGCGAGGCTGTGGCCGGACGCCAGTTCGCCGACATCCTCGGTCAGGCCGCTCCCGGCGACTCGACCGACATGATTGTCGAGACATCATACGCCCCCAACCGCCTCACATACCGCACCAAAGCCTCGTCAGACCGTCTGGCGGTGTTCTCGGAGGTATATTTCCCCTGGGGATGGAAGGCCACGGTCGACGGCACCGAGGTCCCGCTGGGCCGCGTCAACTACGTGCTGCGCGCCATGCGTGTCCCCGCCGGAGAACATACCGTAGAGATGACCTTCGACCCGCAGTCGATACACACCACCGACGGTGTGGCCACCGCCTCGGTCATAGCCATATACATCCTCGTCATCGCCGCTATGGCCATGGGCGTGCGGCGCTGGAAAGGCGGCACTGCCGCTCCCAAGGATGCTTGACGGACTGCGGCGCCGGTGGCGCATGAAGGGTCACGGCGTACACTCGCCTTTCGCCTTCCGGCTTGTCACCGGCGTGCTCCGCGACCCGGGCGAATATTACGCATACCCGATGCTGACGCGCACAGCCAAAGCCAACCGTGAGAATCCGCGCCGCATCAGGATGCTGTTCAGGCTCATCTGCGAGTTCGCCCCGGCCACGGTCAGGGTCGACGACACCCTCACGGAGTCCGAGCGGGCGGCTATCCTCGCCGCCGACAGCCGCATCACCCTCACCCGTGAGGATGCCCCCGTGGCAGTCGTCGCCGAGGCCGTGATACCTGCGTCGGGGGTCGTGATAGCCCGCCACATAGACCCGGCGCTCCTGACGGCTCCGCGGCAATACGGCATGATATTCACCGACGGCAACAGGGCCGTGATAGTGATGCGCCCCGACCTGCCTCCACAGAACTTTGACGTCATGCTCTGACGGCGATTCACCAACCTCAAGTCAACGATTGCACATTGCGCCATCTCGACCCACAGACAGCCCTGCGCGACTATGACCTCTTCCTCATGTTCGAGAAAGGGGCCTCCGAGAATACCCGCGAGGGATACCTCGCCGACATAACGCGCCTCATGTCGTGGCTCGCCGAAAGCGGCACGGGCCTCCGGGATGTCGATTGCGACACGCTGAGGCTCTTCATCGGCGACATGCACGACCTCGGCATAGCCCCCCGCACACAGGCCAGAGTGGTGGCCGGAATCAGGTCGTTCTTCAGGTGGCTGACGCGCGAGGAGTATATCGAGGCCGACCCCTCGGCACTGCTCGAGACACCCAAGACCGGGCTGCATCTGCCCGAGGTGCTGACGGTCGGGGAGATTGACGCCATGATCGAGGCAATAGACCCGCTCAAGGCCGAGGCACAGCGCGACCGCGCCATCATGGAGACCCTCTATGGGTGCGGACTGCGTGTGAGCGAGCTGATAAGCCTCGAGATATCCAAGGTATTCGCCGACGAGGGGTATCTCGTGGTGCGTGGCAAGGGGAGCAAGGAGCGTATGGTGCCGATGTCGGATGCCGCCATCGCGGAGATTGCCGACTGGCTCAAGGACCGCGCGCGCATGGCCGTCAGGCCCGGCGACGAGAACATACTCTTCCTGAACCGGCGCGGCGGGAGGCTGACACGCCAGAGGGCGTTCCAGATTGTGCGCGGGCTCGCCGAGGCCGCGGGAATCCGCAAGACCATCTCGCCGCACACGCTCAGGCACTCGTTCGCGACCCACCTGCTCGAAGGGGGCGCCAACCTGCGTGTCATCCAGCAGATGCTCGGCCACGAGTCTATAGCCACCACGCAGATATACCTGCACCTCGACCGCACCGCCCTGCGCGCTGACATACTCGCATACCATCCAAGAAACCGGATAGGCTGATAAGACAGATAAGACATATAAGACAAATATAAAACATCAATATGGCAGACGACAAGAAAGTGATTTTCTCGATGGTAGGTGTCTCCAAGACCTACCCTCCCCAGAAACAGGTACTCAAGAACATCTACCTGTCCTTTTTCTATGGCGCCAAGATAGGCATCATCGGCCTCAACGGCTCCGGCAAGTCATCGCTGCTCAAGATAATCGCAGGCATCGACAAGAGCTATCAGGGCGAGGTCGTCTTCTCGCCCGGATATTCGGTGGGCTATCTCGAGCAGGATCCCCAGCTCGATCCCTCGAAGACCGTCATTGAGGTCGTGCGCGAGGGGGTGCAGCCCATCATGGACCTCCTGGCCGAGTTCGACAAGGTGAACGAGAGCTTCGGCGACCCCGATGTGCTCGATGACCCCGACAAGATGGATGCGCTGCTGGCACGCCAGGCCGAGCTTCAGGACAAGCTCGACGCCGCCGACGCATGGAACATCGACTCCAAGCTCGAGCGCGCCATGGACGCCCTGCAGTGTCCCCCCGACGACCAGCCCGTCACCACCCTCTCGGGAGGCGAGCGCCGACGCGTGGCGCTGTGCCGCCTGCTGCTCCAGCAACCCGACATACTGCTGCTCGACGAGCCTACCAACCACCTCGACGCCGAGAGCATCGACTGGCTCGAGCAGCACCTGCAGCAGTATCCCGGCACCGTCATAGCCATCACCCACGACCGCTATTTCCTTGACCACGTGGCCGGATGGATTCTCGAGCTCGACCGCGGCGAGGGGATACCCTGGAAAGGCAACTACTCGTCATGGCTCGACCAGAAGACCAAGCGCATGGCACAGGAGGAGAAACAGGCCTCCAAGCGCCGCAAGACCCTCGAGCGTGAGCTCGAATGGGTGCGCATGGCCCCCAAGGCACGTCAGGCCAAGGGCAAGGCACGTCTCAGCAGCTACGACCGTCTGCTCAACGAAGACCAGAAGGAGAAGGAAGAACGTCTGGAAATCTTCATTCCCAACGGACCCCGCCTGGGCGCCAAGGTAATCGACGTGCAGGGATTCTCGAAGGCTTTCGGCAAGAAACAGCTCTTCAAGGACCTCACCTTCTCGCTCCCGCAGGGCGGCATCGTGGGCGTGATCGGCCCCAACGGCGCCGGCAAGACAACCCTCTTCCGCCTCATCATGGGCCAGGAGAAGCCCGATGCAGGCTCGTTTGAGGTGGGCGAGACCGTCAAGATAGCCTATGTGGACCAGACCCACCACGACCTGCTCCCCGAGAAGAGCGTCTATGAGGTAATCTCGCAGGGTGTCGAGTCGTTCCGCATGGGCGGACGCGATGTCAATGCCCGCGCCTACCTGTCGCGCTTCAACTTTACGGGCGCAGACCAGGAGAAGAAGATTGCCGTCCTCTCGGGCGGCGAGCGCAACCGCCTCCACCTGGCCATGGCCCTCAAGGAGGAGGGCAACGTGCTGCTGCTCGACGAGCCCACCAACGACATCGACGTCAACACCCTGCGCGCACTCGAGGAGGGTCTTGACGACTTTGCCGGATGCGCCGTAGTCGTGAGCCACGACCGCTGGTTTCTCGACCGCATCTGCACCCACATCCTCTCGTTCGAGGGTGACGGCAACGTAGTCTTCTACGAGGGCTCGTACTCTGACTACGAGGAGTACAAGCGCGCCCACAACGACGGCAAGGAACCCACCCGCCGCCGTTACCGCAAGCTCATGGAATAATTTTCCCGAAATCCACCGGATAAGTCTGGCAAGGCCGCGGCCCTGCCGGGCTTATCCTATATTATGCCAAAACAGATACACATGTCATTTGTCAGGAAACTGAGGTCACTGGCCTCAATGCCCACATTCCCCATACTGCTGGCGCTGAGCGCGTCGCATGCACTCAACGACCTGCTACAGTCGGTCATCACTGCCGTATATCCCATGCTCAAGGCCGACCTTGACCTCGATTTCGCCCAGATAGGCATCATCACCCTGGTCTATCAGATAGCCGCCTCGATATTCCAGCCCGTAGTGGGCTATACGTTCGACCGTCGGCCGTTCGCGTGGAGCCTCCCGATGGGGATGGTCAGCACTACCGCCGGCATCATCCTCTTCTCGCTGAGCGGCACCCTCCCCGGCATACTCCTTGCGGTATTCCTTGTCGGCCTCGGATCGGCCACACTTCACCCCGAGGCATCGCGCATCACGTCGCTCGCCGGACACGCCCGTCGCGGCTTCGCGCAGTCTGTCTTTCAGGTCGGCGGTAATTTCGGGGGCTCGATAGGCCCCCTGCTCGTGGCCCTCATCGTCGCACCCCACGGACGACGCTATGTGCTGTGGTTCCTCATCTTCGCCGCCCTCGCGTTCGCCGCCATGCGCCCGATCTGCCGGTGGTACAGAGGGTATCTGGCCGACCTCAAGGCACGCCCCGAGGGGCACACACGTCACATCAGCCTCCCCCTCTCCAGGCGGCGCACCCTCTTCGTCATCGGCGTCATCGTGGTACTCATCTTCTCGAAATATGTCTACATGGCGTCACTGTCGAGCTACTATACATTCTATCTCATCGACAGATTCGGAGTCAGCGTGGCCACCTCGCAGATATTCCTCTTCATATTCGTCGTCTCGACAGCCGCCGGGACACTGGTCGGAGGCCCCGTTGGCGACCGCTATGGCCGCAAGCTCGTCATCTGGGTATCAATACTCGGCACAGCCCCCTTCAGCCTCCTTCTGCCCCACGCGTCGCTGCCGCTGACAGCCGTCCTCAGCTTCTGCGCCGGATTCATGCTCTCGTCGGCCTTCCCCGCCATACTGCTCTACGCCCAGGAACTTCTCCCCACCAAGCTCGGCATGATCTCGGGCCTCTTCTTCGGATTCGCCTTCGGCGTCGGAGGCATCGCCTCAGCCGTGCTCGGCAACTTCGCCGACCGCTACGGCATCGAAGCCATCTACAACTTCTGCGCCTACATGCCCCTCCTCGGCATCGTAGCCATCCTCCTCCCCGACCTCCGCAACCGCCCCACCCCGGCGTGATATATCGGGCTACATATAGACACAGGATTTGACGATAGATATATACCATCAACCGGTTTTCTGAAAAAAATTGCTAATTTTGCGTATCACGAAACAACGCATCGCATATTATGACCCCTCCTCCATTCAACATATCGGCTGAGGCTATCAATATGATAGCCGAGATATCAGCCCTGATTGAACGCCATAACATCGCTCTCGAAGGGGAGTGGGATTTGAGACTGCGCAAAGCCAACCGCATCAAGACCATCCATTCATCTCTCGCAATCGAGGGCAACACATTGACGGAAGATGAAGTGAGGGACATCATCAACGGAAGGGAGGTGGTGGCTCCTATCCGTCAGATCCAGGAGGTCAGGAATGCTATCCGCGTCTACGACATTTATTCTCAGCTGAATCCATTCTCCGAAAAGGATCTGATGAGAGCACACGGCATCATGATGGAGGCATTGGCCGATGATGCGGGCCGGTATCGCTCAGGAGGCGTCGGAGTGTTCGGAGACGGCGGACTCGTACATCTGGCGCCCCCGCCTCAACGGGTGCCAGAGCTGATGGGCAATCTCTTTTCCTGGCTAAAGCAGTCAAAAGACCATTTGCTTATCCGCTCATGTGTGTTTCACTACGAGTTTGAGTTCATACACCCATTCTCTGACGGTAATGGCCGCACCGGGCGATTGTGGCAGTCGCTCATATTAGGACGCCTGAATCCAATATTCGAGCATCTGCCTGTCGAGAATATGGTGTATGCCAACCAGCAGAAGTATTATGATGCCATCTCGGCATCTACCGCGGATGGGCAGTCGGGGCCGTTTATTGATTTCATGCTCAAGGAAATTATTAAAGCTCTCCAAAAGAATATCAAAGCAGAAACGCCCGGTAAAGTACCCAGTAAAGTACCCAGTAAAGTACCCAGTAAATCCGAGGCGGCTGTCTTGAAATTGCTTGTAGACGACCCTTCGATGACAAGGGCGAGGCTTGGTCAACTGACTAATCTGTCAGACAGCGGTATAAAGAAGATTATCGCGGGCTTGAAGAAATCAGGGCTTCTTGAACGCACGGGAAGTGACAAACGGGGATATTGGATTGTAAAACTCGGCCCAAATGACTGAATACCGGGTAGGAAGCGCAGTCTGATGCATAATTTTCCCGGCATTTGGGTGTGGGTGTCGGATTAAATTGCTATATTTGCACGTTATGAGAATCGTTTTACAGAGAGTGACCGGGGCGTCGGTCAGCATCGGGGGCGAGCTGCACAGCTCGATAGGCCCGGGGCTGCTTGTGCTGGTGGGTGTCGCCAAGGGTGATACCCGCGAGGATGCCCTGCGCCTGGCGGCCAAGACCGTCAACCTGCGGGTGTTCGGTGACGAGGAGGGCGTGATGAACCTGTCGCTTCTCTCGACCGGAGGCGAGCTGCTGGCGGTGAGCCAGTTCACGTTGCTGGCGTCGACGCGCAAGGGGAACCGCCCGAGCTATATCAACGCCGCGGGCCACGAGCTGGCGGTGCCCCTCTACGAGCTGTATTGCTCGGAATGCGCCCGGCTTACGGGGCGCGAGGTGAAGACAGGTGTCTTCGGCGCAGATATGGAGGTGCGGCTGGTGAACGACGGCCCCGTAACCATTGTTATAGATTCAAAGGAATGACCATCGGAGGAATGACCATCGGAGAACTGCAACATATCGTCCACGGATGGATTGCCGGAACGGGCGGGGGATATTTCTCGCCCATCACCAATGCCGCCGTGCTCGCCGAGGAGACCGGCGAGGTGGCGCGCATCATGGCGCGCCGCTATGGCGACCAGCGCCCCAAGCCGGGCGACCGCACGGAACTGTCCGACCTTGCCGACGAGCTGGCCGACCTGATATGGGTGGCCGCGGCAATAGCAAACCAGACGGGAATTGACCTGACCGATGCGATTGCCCGCAATATCGAGAAAAAGAACCTACGCGACTCTGATCGCTTCAAGAAATAATCATCAATCTACAATTCACTATGGATAAATATCAGCAAGCCATCGCAGACTCGCACGTCATCACCGACGATGCCGCAGTCAAGGCCAAGGTCGCCGAGATTCTCGACAAGCACCTTGAGGAGAACCGCAAACCCGAGGTGCTCCGCGCCATCTTCAACTCGATAGACCTCACCACGCTCAAGTCTACCGACTCGCAGCGCTCGGTGGCCGACTTTGTCGAGAGGGTCAACGCCTTCGAGCACGAGCACCCCGACCTGCCCAACGTGGCCGCCATCTGCGTCTATCCCAATTTCGTGCCTGTGGTACGCACCGTGCTCGACGTGAGCGAGGTCGAGATTGCCGCTGTGGCAGGCTGCTTCCCCTCGGCCCAGAGCTTCATCGAGGTAAAGATTGCCGAGATCGGGCTTGCTGTCGAGGGTGGTGCCGACGAGATTGACGTCGTGCTGCCGCTGGGCGATTTCCTCGACAAAGACTATGAGGAGGTATGCGACCAGCTCACCGAGATGAAGCATTCGTGCCGCGACTCGCTCATGAAGGTCATCATCGAGAGCGGCGCGCTCAAGACAGCCGAGAATATCCGCAACGCATCCGTGCTCAGCCTCTACTCGGGCGCCGATTTCATCAAGACATCGACCGGCAAGGAGTATGAGGGCGCATCGCTCGAGGCCGCATACATCATGTGCGAGTGCATCCGCGAGTATTACGAGAAGACAGGCCGCATGGTGGGCTTCAAGGCTGCCGGAGGCGTGTCTACCACCGAGGACGCGCTCAAGTACTACACCATCGTCCGCACCGTCCTGGGCGACAAGTGGGTCGAGACAAACGAGTTTTTCCGCCTCGGAGCCTCGCGTCTGGCCAACAATGTCCTCTCCGACATCCTCGGCGAGGAAACCAAGTTCTTCTGACAACAGACTAAACCGGGTGTGCGGGGCACGTGAGCCCCGCACACCAATCACATTGACCATAAATGGAAAAGACCTACTGGATCATCGTCAACGGCATACAGACCGGCCCGATGACACTCGCCGAGCTGCGCTCGCGACTTGACATCATGCCCCAGACCCCGGTGTGGAGCGACGGGATGCCCGACTGGACCACCGCGGGATGCCTCCCCGAGCTTGACGGGATGTTCGGCACCACTCCTGCCGAGGAGCCCCGCCACGCCGCTGCCTACACCCCCTACGCAGCCACATACGCCACCAAGCCCCGTGACATCACCGAGCCTCAGCCCCCGACATATCTCGGCTGGGCCATAGCCGCCACGCTGTGCTGCTGCCTCTTCACCGGGATAGTGGCCATCGTATATGCGTCCAAGGTGTCGCCGGCATATCAGTCGGGCGACTACGAGGCAGCGCGCCGCGCATCCGAGAAGGCCGGGTGGTGGTGCATCATATCGTTCGTGGCCGGACTGATATGGACGCCGTTCTATATGCTCTACTCAATGCTGACGGTGTTCTGAGGCCGTGACCTCTCCACACATGCCGTCGCGCCGTGTGCTCGTCGCCGCAGGCCTCCTCGCAGCCGTCTGTGCCGTGGCGGTCTATTTTGCCCTTGACCCGGCACGCCATCCGTTTCCCCGCTGCATGTTCCTGACACTGACAGGATGGCAATGCCCCGGATGCGGCTCGCAACGGGCGCTGCACGCCCTGCTTCACGGCGATGTGGCGGCAGCATGGCAGCTCAACCCCCTCATGCTTGCCGAGCTTCCAATCATCGCCATGGCGTTTGCCGCCGAGGCGGCTCCACGTCGTTTCAGGCGTCTGCACGCCTTCATCCTCTCGCGTCAGTTCATCCTCTCACTGCTCACAGTCATTATCATCTGGACCATCTACCGAAATCTATGACCCGCCCCTCTACCCGTGACATCGTGCTCCGCGTGGCCCTGTTCCTGGCCTCTGTCGCCCTGATAGTCTATTTCCTGCCACGCTCCGACAAGGACAGGTTCATCTATGAGGTGAACCGCCCATGGAGCTATGCCCTCTTCACGGCACCGTTCGACATCCCCGAGCATCTCGACTCGGTGAGCGCGTCGCACCTCAAGGACAGCATAGACGCCAGATTCGAACCTGTATTCAAACGTGACCTCGCCCTGGAGAAGACCATAATCTCCGACTACTCGGCACGCCTCAACTCCACCCCCGGTCTCGACATCACTCCCACGCAGCGCAACCAGATCATCAGGGCCATACGCACCGTCTATGAGAACGGCATCGTCGACCGCGACACATACGCCAAGATAGCCGACGGCAAACTTCCCTCCGTGAGGTTTGTCCACGACAACGTGGCCATATCGGTACCGACAGACAGGTTCCTGTCGGCATTCCGCGCATACGAGCATCTCGACTCGACCCTGCGCGACAAAGACATACGCGGCGCCCTCACGGCCACGAAGCTGTCAGAGATGCTGCGCCCCAACATATCGGTCGACTCGGTGACCACACGCAACCTGCTCTCAGACGCCTATCAGAAGGCCCTCGCCCCGGTGGGTGTGGTGCAGCAGGGCGAGCGCATCATCGACAAGGGTGACATCGTGACCACCCGCATAGCCACGATACTCCAGACATACGAGGAGATGATGGACGAGCGCGGCGCAGGCTCGCAGATAACCCAGCACCACTATCCGATAGCCGGACAGATACTGTTCGTGATGATACTGCTGGCCACGCTCTACGGCTACATGTATTTCTTCAGGCCGGGATATTTCGATGACGACCGCACAGTCATCTTCGTGGTCAGCCTCACGACGCTGTTCACACTCTTCGCGTTCGCCATGGACGCCGCCTTCTCGTCGGGCGTCTACATCACCCCCTTCACGATGGTGCCCATACTTGTGGTGGTGTTCCTCGACTCGCGCACAGCCTATTTCACACACCTCGTGGTGGTGCTGCTGTGCGCCATCGTCGCCTCGTTCCCGCTTGAGTTCATCTTCATGCAGATGGTGACCGGCGTCGTGGCCATAGCCTCGCTCAAAGACCTCTCGCGGCGCAGCCAGCTCATACGCACGGCGGCGTTCATCTTCATAGCCTATTCGCTCTGCTATGTCTCTGTCGAGGTGATGCAGACCGGGTCGCTCTCCAAGACCGAACCGCGCATATTCGGCGCATTCGCCGTCAATGCCATCCTCATCTCGTTCAGCTATGTGCTGATGTTCCTGCTGGAAAGGGTGTTCGGATTCACCTCCAAGGTGACGCTTGTCGAGCTCTCGGACACCAACAATCCGCTGCTGCGCGAGCTCTCGGAGGAGTGTCCCGGCACCTTCAACCACTCGATGGCCGTGAGCAACCTGGCGTCGGCAGCCGCACAGCGTATCGGCGCCAACGTACAGATGGTGAGGACCGGCGCCCTCTATCATGACATAGGCAAGATACGCAATCCGGCCTTCTTCACCGAGAACCAGCACGGCGTCAATCCCCACGACGCCCTCGACCCGATACAGAGCGCCCGCATCGTCACCGGCCACGTGCGCGACGGCCTCGCCATGGCCGACAAGGCCAAGCTGCCCCAGGCCATAAAGGATTTCATATCCCAGCACCACGGCACAGGCAAGGCACGCTATTTCTATACCACCTATTGCAACGCCCATCCCGACGAGGATGTCGACCCGACACCCTTCACCTATCCCGGACCGAATCCACAGAGCCGCGAGACATCGCTGCTGATGATGGCCGATGCCGTCGAGGCCGCCTCGCGCTCGATGAAGGAGCATACCCCCGAGGCCATCACCGCCCTGGTCAACAAGATAATCGACGGGCAGATAGCCGAGGGACTGCACAACGAGTCGCCAATCTCGTTTCGCGACGTGCAGACCGTCAAGGATGTCTTTGCCCAGCGGCTGCGCACCATGTATCACTCGCGCATATCTTATCCCGAACTCAATAAACCCCTTACCACATCAAAACCGTCATGAAAACCTACATCACGCTGCTTGCCGCCCTCGCGGTGAGTGCGACCGCCGGAGCATATACCCCAGTGACTCTCCCGGTCATTCCCGCCGACCCGGCCATAGAGGCCAAGGTGCAGAAGACCCTCTCGTCAATGACCCTCGACCAGAAAATCGGCCAGATGCTACAGTTGCAGATAGATGTCGTGGGCTCGTTTGACAGCGCGGGCAATTTCACCCTCAATCCGGCCAAGGTAGACAGCGTAATCTCGACCTACAAGGTAGGGTCGTTCCTCAACACCCCCGGCTCGTGCTCGCTCTCGGCCTCCGACTGGGACACCCTCATCTCTACCCTCCAGGCATCGTCGATGCGCCACAATGACGGACTCCCCATCATATACGGACTCGACCAGATACACGGCACGACATACGTCAACGACGGCGTGCTATATCCCCAGGGCATCAACATGGCCGCGACATTCGACACCGGGCTGGTGCGCAAGGCAGCCGAGAGCACGGCCTACCTGACACGCGCCGCAGACTGCCCCTGGACTTTTGCCCCCACCCTCGACCTCGGACGCGACCCGCGCTGGCCACGCCTGTGGGAGAACTATGGCGAAGACCCGCTGGTCAACGCCCTGATGGGCGCCGCTGCCGTGCGCGGATTCCAGGGTGACGACCCCAACCACGTAGGGCCCAAGCATATAGCCGCCAGCCTCAAGCATTTCATGGGCTATGGCGCCCCCTTCTCGGGCAAAGACCGCACCCCGGCCCTCATATCCCCCTCCGAGCTGCGCGACAAACATTTCGCCCCCTTCCTCGAGTGCCTCAAGAACGGCGCCCTGACCGTGATGGTCAACTCGTCGTCAATAAACGGCACCCCCGTGCATGCCTCGTGGGAATACCTGACCAAGTGGCTCAAGAATGACCTGGAGTGGGATGGCCTCATCGTCACCGACTGGGCCGACATCAACAACCTCTACAAGCGCGAGCATGTGGCCGCCGACAAGAAAGACGCCATCCGCATAGCCATCAACGCCGGAATCGACATGGCCATGGAGCCATATCAGGCCGATTTCTGCACACTGCTCAAGGAACTTGTCAACGAGGGGAAGGTGTCCATGAGCCGTATCGACGACGCCGCCGCGCGCTCGCTGCGCCTCAAATACCGCCTCGGGCTCTTCGACACCCCCAACACCGTCAAGAAGGACTATCCCGAGTTCGGCTCGAAGAAATTTGACGAGGAGGCCCTCGAGGCCGCGATACGCTCGCTCGTCCTGCTCAAAAACGAGGGTGACATCCTCCCCCTCAATGCCGGAGATACCCGCATCCTCGTCACCGGGCCCACAGCCAACTCCATGCGCACCCTCAACGGCGGCTGGAGCTATTCGTGGCAGGGACATCTCGCAGACAAATATGCCGGAAAATACAACACCATCTTCGAGGCCCTCGGCAACCGCTACGGCCTGACCAACGTGACCTACGTGCCCACCGTCTATTTTCCCGAGAAGGGCAAATACTATGACGAGGCAAACGACGGATTCGAGGCCGCCGTCAAGGCAGCCGCCGACTGTGACGTCATCGTGTGCTGCGTGGGCGAGAACTCGTATTGCGAGACCCCAGGAAACCTCACCGACCTCAACCTGTCGCAGCAGCAGCGCGATATGGTCAAGGCGATGGCCGCCACAGGCAAGCCCGTCATCATGGTCATCAACAGCGGACGACCCCGCATCCTGGCCGACATCGAGCCCCTGGCCGCAGCAGTGATCAACGTCATGCTTCCCGGCAACATGGGCGGCGACGCCCTGGCCGCGCTGATGAGCGGCGACCGCAATTTCTCGGGACGTCTCCCCTACACCTATCCCCGCGAGATAAACTCGCTCACCACCTACGACTACAAGGCTTCTGAAGAAGCTCCCAAAATGGAGGGTGCATACGACTATGACGCCCGCGTCAACGTGCAGTGGCCCTTCGGCTACGGCAAGTCGTACACCACATTCAGATATTCCAACCTCAAGGTCGACAAGAAGGAATTCAAGGCCACCGACGTCATCACAGTCACAGTCGATGTCACCAACACCGGCACACGCGACGGCATAGAGGCTGTGCTGGCATATACCACAGACCATGTGGCCTCCGTGGTGCCCGACAACAAGCGTCTGCGCGCGTTCTCGACCCTGGCGCTGATGCCCGGCGAGACCCGTGCCGTGCGTTTCCACATACCCGCCACCGACCTGGCATTTGTCAACGCGGCCGGACAGTGGACCCTCGAGGAGGGGGATTTCACCCTCACCGTGGGCAACCTCACAGCTCCACTGTACTGCACCGAGTCGTTTGTCCTTGGCCGACCCAATATCTGATGCCCGTATGAACGTGCTGATGTGCTGCTCGGACCTCTCCTACAAAGGGGGCATGGTCTCCGTGGTCCGCAATTATCTCGGGTCTGACGCATGGCCCGAGGGGACACATATCATCTTCGTGCCCACCCACCGCCAGGCGGGGAAGGCAGGGCTGATATGGTGTTTCGCCAAAGCCGTCGCGCGCATCCGGCGCATGGCACGGGCCGGAGAGATAGATGTGGCACACCTGCATGTGGCCGAACGCGGCAGCTTCGTGCGCAAGGGGCTGTTGGTCAGGATGCTCCACAGATTCGGCATACCCGTGGTGCTGCATCACCACGGGGCCGAATTCGAGGAGTGGTATGCCTCGCGCGGGCCACGTGCCAGACGATGGATAGACTCAATCCTCGCCGAGGCCGACGTGAACATAGTGCTGAGCCCGAGGCTGATACCGATGATAACCGCCAAAGCCCCCTGGGCACGGGTCGAGGCGGTCTACAACGCCGTGGCAACCCTCCCGGCCAACCCATACGGCACAGACGCACGTGGCGTCCTCTTTCTGGGACGGCTCGGAGTGCGCAAGGGCACATTCGACCTGCTCGAGGCCATGCGCCGCATAGACGGCGACCTGCCCGAGGATGTGCGGTTCTATCTCTGCGGCGACGGAGCCGTCGACGAGGTGCGCGCCCGAGTCAATGAGATGGGGCTGTCGCTCCGCGTGGCCCATATCGGATGGATTGACGGCAGGCAGAAAGAGGAGATACTGCGCTCGACGATGATAAACGTGCTCCCCTCATACAACGAGGGGCTTCCCATGACCATACTCGAGACAATGGCCAGAGGCATACCCAACCTGTCGACCCCCGTCGCCTCGATACCCGAGGTGATAACCGACGGCGAGACCGGCCTGCTCGTGCCCCCCGGCGATGTCGGCGCGCTTGCCTCGGCCCTGCGCCGCCTGATACTCGATCCGGGACTGCGCCGCCACATATCAGACGCCTCGTTCACCCTTATCGGCGAGCGTTTCTCGCTCCCCGTGAGTGTCGCCCGCGTCAATGCCATTTACACAGCCCTCGCCGGACGCAAGACAGAACTTTAGCATTGTCAGTTGCGTTATAACTGGAGAAACCAATAAAAACGCAATAAGACATGATCACTGTAACCTATCTCGACCATAGCGGCTTTGCCGTCACGACCCCAACCGCCATCATGGTCTTCGATTATTACAAAGACCCCGACAAGAAACTTGAGAAGGTCCTGGCCTCGCATCCCGATCCCGAGATACCGGTGCTCTTCTTTGTCACCCACCACCATCCCGACCATTTCAACACCTCGATATTCGAGCTTGCCCAGAACCGCAAGCGCACCTATATCCTCTCGAACGACATATTCTCCAAGCTGGTGCCCAAGAAGGGATTCGAGGTGGCATGGATGAGTGCGGGCGACACCGTGGACCACGTTCCGGGTGTCAGGAAGGTCAGGGCATACGGCTCGACCGACGCGGGCGTGTCGTATCTCATCACCCTCGAGGATGGCAAGACCATCTTCCATGCCGGCGACCTCAACGACTGGCACTGGGCCGAGGAATCGACCCCGCAGGAGGCGGCACAGGAAGAAGCCAAATTCATGAAGATTGTCAACCGCCTGGCCGAGGACTATCCCCACATCGACATCGTTATGTTCCCGGTAGACGCGCGCATGGGCAATGATTTCGCCAAGGGCGCCCACCTCTTCCTCGGCAAGATTGATGTCTCGTTCTTCTTCCCGATGCACTTCTGGGGCGAGCCCCAGAAGGCGTGCGACTTCAAGGAATATGTCCCGCAGGGGTCCAAGGCCGAGTGTATCTGCCTCGACCGCCCCGGCATGGAGGCCACGATAAAGTGACAGGCCTCCCCGCCACCACACACGCATAAGACGACGGCCCTCCCGGAGGGGGAGAGCCGTCGTTTTGTGCGTGATTTACTTTGCGATTCATAAAAAATGTTATAACTTTGTCATCTGTAACATTGTCAACTTTTTTATGAGCTACAGTTTCTTAGACTTTCTCTGTCTGTTAGGCTCAGTCGCATTGTTCCTGTATGGAATGAAGGTGATGAGCGAGGGCCTGCAGAAGGCCGCGGGCGACCGACTCCGCAACATATTATCGGCCATGACCCGCAACCGGTTCACAGGCATGCTCACAGGTGTACTTATCACTGCCCTCATCCAGTCGTCATCGGCCTCCACCGTCATGGTGGTGAGCTTTGTCAACGCGGGCCTCATGTCGCTCGGCCAGTCAATGGCCGTCATAATGGGCGCCAACGTGGGCACCACGTTCACCGCATGGGTCATCGCCCTGTTCGGCTTCAAGGTCAACATCTCCTCGTTCGTACTGCCGCTTATCGCACTTGCCATCGTGCTCCTGTTCACCAAGAGCAGCCGCAACAAGTCGATAGGCGAATTTTTTATAGGCTTCGCATTCCTCTTCATGGGCCTGGACATGATAAGCCAGTATGTGCCCGACCTGCAGAGCAATCCCGAGATGTTCGAGTTCCTGCAGCACTATACCTCGATGGGATTCGGCTCGGTGCTCATCTTCACGCTGGTAGGCCTGGTGCTGACCATGATAATCCAGTCGTCTGCCGCCACATTCGCCATCACCCTCATCATGTGCTCCAAGGGATGGATTGACTTTGACCTGTCGTGCGCGCTGGTGCTGGGCTCGAACATAGGCACCACCATCACTCCCCTCATGGCGTCTCTGGGCGGAAACATCGCCGCCAAACGCGCCTCGATGGGCCACCTGCTGTTCAATCTCCTGGGCACGGCATGGACGCTGGCCATCTTCTTCCCCTTCTGCCATCTCGCGCAGTGGATCACCGAAGAGTTCGGCCAGGGTGACCCGGCGGCCCTCTCGACATTTGTCAACCACATCGAGGCCACCGATCCGGCCACATACGACCACCTGTTCGACAACTCGCTCCCTGCAGGACATCCCGTGGCGGCACAGGTATCGGCCATGCAGCAGAGCGTGTCCATAGGCCTCTCTATCTTCCACACCATATTCAACCTCATCAACCTCTCGATAATGATATGGCTCACAGGGCTGTATGTCAAGATTGTCGAGCGTCTGGTACCCGCCAAGCCCAACCAGGAGGAGGAGTTCCAGCTCAAATTTATCTCGGGCGGCATGATGTCGGCCTCCGAGCTCAACATCTCGCAGGCCGAGAAGGAGATTGTGGTCTATGCCCAGAGGGTGCAGCGCATGATCGGCATGGCACAGAACATAGTCCATGTCAAGGTCAACTCGGAGGAGTTCACCAAACAGTTCACGCGGCTTGAGAAATATGAGGAAATCTCAGACCGCATGGAGATAGAGATTGCCGACTACCTGAACCGCTGTTCGGAGGGACGCCTGTCAAACGAGGGCAAACACCGCATTGCGGGGATGTTCCGCATAGTCAGCGAGATAGAGTCGATAGCCGACTGCTGCTACGGCATAGGCAAAGTGCTGATACGCAAGCGCGAGTCGGGCGCCAGGTTCACCGACGAGATATATCACAACATCGACTCGATGTTCATAGCCGTCGAGGCCGCCATGACCAACCAGCTCCTGCTGCTGCGCGACCAGGAGAACACCGACGAGAAGGACATAATAACCTCGTATAACTGCGAGCGCGAGATAAACAACCTGCGCAACCAGCTGCGCACCGCCAACGTGCAGAACATCAACGACCACCACTACGAGTATCAGGCCGGAACCTACTATATGGACATCATCGGATCGCTCGAGAAGATCGGCGACTACATCATCAACGTGGTCGACGAAATCAAGTCACTCACGCGCAACAAGGCGGCCTGACCCCCTGTGCGCCTCCATCCTCTCACTGCAATGAACTTTCTCCAGAACCTGCGTCTGTCACTGACAGATTTCTTCAACCTGAAGCCGTCGCTGGTCAGTCAGGAAGAGGCTGAGGCAGGGATACGCGAAGGGGTTTCCTTCCGCGGCACCAACATCCTCATCCTCATCATGGCTATCTTCATAGCCTCGCTCGGACTCAACACCAACTCGACCGCCGTCATCATCGGCGCCATGCTCATATCGCCGCTCATGGGCCCTATCATAGGCATAGGGCTCGGCGTGGGGATACAGGACTATCCCCTCATCAAGCGCTCGGCCCGCAACCTGCTCATGGCCACGGCGTTCTCGGTGCTGACCTCGACGCTCTATTTCCTCATCTCGCCGGTGGCCGAGGGACACTCCGAACTGCTGGCGCGCACGTCGCCCACCATCTACGACGTGCTGATAGCCTTCTTCGGCGGTGGTGCCGGCATCATCGGACTCGGCTCCAAGTCAAAGGGCAACGTCATCCCCGGCGTGGCCATCGCCACAGCCCTCATGCCGCCGCTCTGCACCGCGGGCTACGGCATTGCCACACTGCAGGCACAATATTTCTTCGGCGCATTCTACCTCTTCCTCATAAACTCGATATTCATAGCCCTCGCCACCTTCATAGGTGTCAAGGTGATGGGCTACCGCCCCGTCAACATCGACAACCCCCAGAGGGCACGCAAGGTGCGCCGCACGGTATATACGGTATCTGTCATCGCCATGCTCCCCTCGCTCTATCTCACATATACCATGCTGCAGCAGACCCGCTTCACACAGAATGCGGCGCGTTTTGTGGCCAAGGAGTGTGTGTTTCCCGACACAAGGGTGCTGTCGTCCGACGCCGAGATAGACAAGGGCCACAAGACAATCACCATAACCCTGATGGGCAAGATACTGCCCACCGACTCGCTCAACCTGGCACTCTCGTCCAAGCTCCCGTTCTACCATCTCACAGGCACACAGATCAACATAATCCAGGGCTATGCCGCCACCGTCTCGGACAACTCGTCGCAGTCGGTCAAGGACATATACGAGATGGCTCAGAAATCAATCCTGTCCAAACAGGCCGCCATCGACTCGCTGCGCGACGTGATACACGAAGCCACCCTCAACGACACCATAGCCGGAAGGATAGCTCCCGAAATCAAGGTGCTGTTCCCGCAGATAAAGGAACTGGCCGTGACACGTGCCATCTTCGGCAACATAGACACCGCGGCCCTCGACACCGTGAATGTGGTGATGGTCGAATATACCCGGCCGCTCCCCCGTGCCAAGGAAGAAGAGCTGGCACGCTATCTCGAGGCACGCCTCTCGCTGCACTCCGTATCAATAGTCAACATCGGAAACCTGAATGTCAGAACAAAAGATAACAAATAACGACAACATCCCCGAGAACGTGCGGGGCAAACGCATCGTGCTGGTCAACCACAGCGACACCCTCGGCGGTGCCTCAGTGGTGACATTCCGTCTCATGCAGGCCCTGCGCCGCAGAGGACTCGACGCGAGGATGGTGGTCTACACGAAATCATCGCAAGAGAAAAATATCGCCACCGTCGGGTCAAGGTTCGGCCGCGGCATACGTTTTGTGGCCGAGAGGGCCTGGATGCTGCTGCGAGGCAATATCCCGTATGACAAGATATTCCAGGTCTCGACAGGCGATTTTGCCGCAGGTGTCGACTCGCACCCCTGGGTGCGCGAGGCCGACATCGTATGCCTCAACTGGTTCAACCAGGGGCTTCTCGGCCTCAGGGGGATAAGGAGGCTGCACCGCAGCGGCAAGAAAATCATCTGGACCCTTCACGACATGTGGGCCTTCACCGGCATCTGTCACCATGCGTACGAGTGCGACCACTACAGGGACAAGTGCGGCGGCTGCATGTTTGTCAACGGAGGGGGAGCTATGGACGACATATCCAACCGCATGTGGCAGAAAAAAATGGATCTGTATTCCGATGTACCCATCACATTTGTCGCCGTGTCGCGCTGGCTCGAACGCAAGGCCCGCTCGTCGTCGCTGCTGCGCGACAAGCCTGTCATGACAATCCACAACGCCTTCCCAATCGAGAGCTTCTATACCACTCCCCCCGCCCATATCGACGCGCTGCTCACACTGACCAAGCCCAACCTGATACTGATAGGCGCGGCCCGGCTCGACGACCCGATAAAGGGGCTGCAATACTCAATCGACGCCCTGAACTATATATTCGACAATCATCCCGAAGTCGCCACCAACACGGCGGTATATCTCTTCGGGGCCATGCGCGATCCGCAGATGCTCGACTCGCTGCGCATCTCGCACCGGTGGCTCGGCATGGTGAGGGACCCGAAGATATTGCGCTATCTCTATGCCTCGGCCAAGGTAGTCCTGTCTACGTCGCTATACGAGTCGCTGCAGGGAACCCTCATCGAGGGACAGGCTGCCGGAGCCATCCCGGTGACATTCGCCGGAGACGGACGCGACGATGTGGTGACACATCTCAAGACAGGCTACATAGCACGCTATAAGGACTCGGCAGACATCGCCGAGGGTATCATGTGGGCCCTCAAGGCCGACATCCCGCGCGAGGAGCTGCACCGTTCGGTCGAGGAGCGCTTCGGGACAGAGAAAATCACAGACCAATACATCCAACTATTCTCGCAGCTGATATGAAGAAAGTACTGATTGTAGGTGCCGGAGGCTTCATCGGCGGCTTCATCGCGGCCGAATCGCTCAGGCGAGGCTATGAGACATGGTGCGGCGTGAGGGAATCGACCTCGCGGCGCTATCTCACCGACCCCGCGCTCAAATTCATAACACTCGACTACGACGACCCCGACAAGCTGGCCAAACAGCTCGAGGGACACTCGTGGGACTATGTGGTATATAACCTGGGCGCGACCAAATGTGTCAATTTCACGGATTTCAACCGCATCAACTGCAACTATCTGCGCGATTTCACCGAGACATATCTCGATGTTGTCGGGAAGCCTGAGAAATTCGTCTACATGTCGTCGCTCTCGGCTCTCGGCCCCGGCGACGAGACAGGCTACACCCCCCTTGACAGCCGCATGATACCGCAGCCCAACACCCGCTACGGTGTGTCTAAGATAAAGGCCGAGACATTCCTGCAGACCCTTCAGGATTTCCCGTGGATAATCCTGCGCCCCACGGGGGTCTACGGCCCGCACGAGCAGGACTACCTGATGATGATAAAGTGCATCGACGCGCACTTTGACTTCGGGGTAGGTTTCCGGCGCCAGATGCTCACGTTCATCTATGTCGAGGACCTTGCCCGCGCCATATTCGACGCCATCGAGCGCTCAGAGCCCCAGCGCAAGTATATCATCTCCGAGCCGAAGGCCTACACCCAGGCCGAATTCCGCCGCATAGTGTCGAAGGCACTCGGGCGGTGGTTCGTAATCCCCGTGAGGCTCCCCCTGTGGATGCTCTCGATAGCCTGCAAGGTGTCCGAGAAATGGGGCGCGGCCAAGATGGAGGCAACCACGCTCAACTCGGACAAGTATAAGATAATGGCCCAGCGCAACTGGAACTGCGACGTCACCGATGCTGTCAAAGGCTTTGGCTTCGCCCCGCAGGTCGACCTCGCCGAGGGTATACGCCGCACTGTCGAGGCATACAGAAAGGAGAAGAAGAGCCATGCCTGACCGCAAGCCACCCCTGTGGATGACACTGCTCATCATCGTCGTCTCGCTTCCGCTGTTCTCGTTCCCGTGGCTTCTCGGAGCCATCAGGCCCTCGGCTATGGCCGATGCCGTCAAGACATTCGTATGGATATATCCCTTCTACATGCTGCTGTCGTCATGGCTGGCATGGCGCGCATGGGGGCGACGCCCCGAGGTGACGTGGATACTCCTTGCGGTGATGGTGCTGACCACCGCCGCCATATTCATGCTTGTTTTACAAAGTGACACACTGATATGAAAATCCTCATAATAAACGGCCCTAACCTCAACATGCTGGGCACACGCGAGCCCGAGATATACGGCTCGCAGTCGTTCGAATCCTATCTGACAGAACTGCGCGAGATGCTCGACGGCGAGGAAATCGAATACCGCCAGTCGAACCACGAGGGTGACATCATCGACTGGCTCCAGGAGGCCGAGGCCGACGGAATCATCCTCAACGCCGGAGCCTATACACACACGTCGCTCGCCATAGCCGACGCCATAGCCTCTATCTCGATACCCGTCATCGAGGTACATATCTCCAACATAGCCTCGCGCGAGCCGATACGCCACACGTCGCTCATAGCCCCTGTCTGCCAGGGGTCGATAGCCGGATTCGGCCTCAAGTCATATTTCCTGGCGGCACAGGCTATAATACTGGGCTGATGACGCGCGACGAGTATATCCTCGGGCATATCTCGCCCGAACCTCCGCATCTCGAGCGCCTCTACCGCCATACACACCTCACATGCCTGTATCCGCGCATGTGCTCGGGACATCTGCAGGGGCGTCTCCTGGCCATGCTCACGGCCATGATAAAGCCACGCAGGGTGCTCGAGCTGGGGGCGTTCACGGGCTATTCGGCACTATGCCTTGCCGAGAACCTCGGCGAGGGGTGCGAGCTGCATACCGTCGAGGTCGACGACGAGATGGCCGACCATCTGACAGAACTCTTTGCCACGTCGCCCGGAGGAGACAGGATAACGCTGCATATCGGGGATGCGTGCGAGGTCATCCCGACATTGCCCGGCACATGGGATCTGGTCTATGTCGATGCCAACAAACGCGACTATGTGGCATATCTCGAGCTGCTCATACCCCGCATGAGTCCGGGAGGATTCATCCTGGCCGACAACACCCTGTGGGATGACAAGGTGCTCGACACCGACGCCCACCATGACGCGCAGACCACAGGACTTGCACACTTCAATGACCTCGTGGCCTCCGACCCGCGTCTCGAGACCGTAATCCTCCCCCTCCGCGACGGCCTCACCCTCATCAGGGTGAAACCTTAGAAACCATCTACGGGAGTTTGCAGAACACATTCTCCTATTGCACTGACGCCCCGCGTCCGCGGGGCTCCATCGCCAAAAAAATTCGTGGTTCTGTAATACCCTCCGGAATTTACCCGAAGGGGAACATGACCCTCACCAGGGGCCAGGTGAGGCGGCCGAAGAGGCGGTTGTGGCGGTATATGAGCGCCATGCGGCGGGGATGACGTGTACGGGCCATCACAGCGTCATAGAGGCGTGCTGAAAGCGTCTCAGAGCCCTCGCGGGCATATTGGGCGGCAAGTATCATCGAGACACCATCGACCCATTTGAGCAGGTCGTGGCGTCCGGTCCTCTCCATATCGCGGCGTATGGCCTCGAGCGACGGCTCCCAACGCTCGGGATGCGCCGTGAACGAACGCCCCGTCAGCGAGCCGGGAGTCGCGTATGTCAGCACCGTAGGTTTTCCCCCGAGGTCATGAAGACGGGGAGAGGTCAGCAGCATACGGACACCAAGCTCGAAATCGTCCCATCCGAGCAGGTTCTCATCCCAACCCCCGACACGACGCACAAGCTCGGTGCGCGCGACCATACGCGCTGTACCGAGCGATGCACGGAACAGATGGCTGAACATAGGCCACCTGGCACTGAAATAGTTGCGCCGCCGCGAACCGTCGGCATTTTCCGCCATGATGTCACGCCCGAAAATGTCAACGCCGGGATGTTCGGTTATGGCACGGGTAAAGTCCTCGACATGCCGGGGCAACATCACGTCGTCCGAGTCGAAGAACATGACAAACGGGGTCCTCACCATGGCGAGGCCCCGGTTGCGGGCCGCACATGCCCCGGGACGTGGCTCGACGGCCACTGTGACACCAGGCCGCGTGGAGGCCCATTGCTGAAGAATGGAAAGAGAAGCGTCTGCCGACCCGTTGTCGACCAGCACAATCGCCGCAGGGGCGACCGTCTGGGCGTCTATCGAGCCGAGCGTGCGGGCCACGGTGGCCTCACGGTTATAGACAGGAATGACAATGGTTATGGGGTTGTCGGGCTGCATCAGCGACGTCGGTTGCGCACCGAGCGTGTAGCGCTCGACGATGACGAGCTCTTGACGCTCTTGGGCTTTTTGACCTTGGCGGCCTTGGTCTTCTTGGCCGTAGTGCTCTTTGTGGTGCCACGCTTTGAGCGCGACGCACGTGCCGAGCGTGCGGGCTTATCCTCGGCCTCGGTCACCGCAGTCTCGCCATCGGCTGCGGCCTCTCCGGCCTCAGCCATCTCGGCAGCTTTCTCGGCAGCCTCACGTCGCGCCTGGAGCTCTTCGAGCGAGGGCACCCACAGCTTCTTCTCGTAGTCGTCGAGACGGCGCTGTATCGAGTCGCGGGCATGAGCCAGATCGTCGGGATCGGGATGCATCTGCATCAGCGAGCGGTTCTTGAGGTTGCGCGTCTTGTAGATGTCACCCTTATAGAGCCCGAGCTGGAAGAAATCGTCGTATGTGCAGGTGGGGAGGTTGTTGTCGTCGTCGATGAAGATGTTCTGGGTCGAAAGCCATGGACGCAGGTCGTTGTAGCGCACCCAGAACATGGGATAGCGGATCGCCTCGCCGCCGAAATCGCCGGCCCTGTGCAGCACGGGACAGATGGCCTCGACAACGGTGCGCATGCGGTTGGTGCGCTTGTCAAACTCCCATTTCTCGATGACGTAGTATGACAGCACCTCTGACGCGGGCACATCGGCCTCCTCGATGGTGAAACGGGGATTCTTCTCGGTCGACCCCTTGGCCTCGCTGTAGAGGATGTGGAAGCGGTCGAGCACATCGCGCATCTTGACGCGGAAATTGTCGTTGAACACCTCACGGCCATCGAGATACTCGTATGCGCCGAGCTTGCCGTCGGCCATCTGCCGCATGATGATGCGGAAGAGGTTGTCCTGACCCTCGACGGGCTCGTCGGGATAATAGAGCGCGCCGTTCTCGTCTTTGGTCAGGTCGAGCTCGCGATACATCACACGCATCCACTGCAGCTCGCTGTCGTCTGTGCCCGAGGCGTCGAGATGCGACTGCATCCTCTGTGTCACGCCGGGAGTGGTATCCTTGGCACCGCGCTCCGAACCTGCGCGGCGGCGTACCACGCTCGACGACGAGGACGAGTCCTGCGCCATGGCCGAGGCGGCGATTATGAGGGTTATGGCTGTGAGAAGGAACTTCTTTATCATGGCTGGGAGATGGTGATGTGTTGTTAGTTGACTATGACCTCCATGGGCGAGAGTGTGCGCTCGATGCCGTCGGGGCCTTTGGCGCGGATGCGCGAGATATAGAACCGCTTGCCGCGCGAGAGGCGTTTGAACTGGTCGCGCTGACGCTGCGAGAAGGCGGCGCCCTGCGACACCTCGGGGATGGCGTTGCCCATCTGGTCGAAGAATACGGTCTCAAACCCGAGCACCTGGAAGTCTATGTTGAGCATGTCGTCGTCGATGGCGGCCTCGATGCCGGGAGCGGCGGTGAGGAGGGTCTTGGAAATAGGCTTGCCACCCTTGTAGCGGTCTTTGGCTCCACCGGCGGCGGTGAAGGTGATGAAAGCCGTCGGGTCGGGCAGCTTGCGCACACGGAAAGTCGACGTGGCCACCGTCTGGGGGCGTCCGTCGATATTGGCCGTGACGGTGATGGTGGCGTTCTCGCCCACCTTCGAGGGACGGGCAATCCAGCCGTCGCCCTGACGGGTCAGGGTGCCGTTGGTCATCGTGGCCGACACGCCGCTCATCGGCACACCGGGCACCGATATGCTCATGGGGTTGTTGATGCCCGCATAGAGCACGTTCATCATCGTGGCCGACACGGTGGCCGTAGGCTCCATGACGGTATATGACGAGGTGAAGGGATGACGTGTGGTCGAGCCGTCGCCGTGAGCGACCTCGATATAGCCCGAATAGTCGAATGTACCTGTCGAGGAGGTATTGAACTCATAGAGTCCGCGGTCGCCGGGGAGCTTCTTGCCTCCGACAAATATGTCGGGACGGGCCGTGGTGTCGACGGCGGCGAGGACTATCGAGGCCGAATACCTGCCACCCCTCATCACCATGCGCGACTGGGGGATGACGAACGCATTGAGCTCGTTGACGCGGACATCGCCCGCATCGACAGCGGCAAGCAGGTTGGCCAGGGCCTCTCCCTCGGCATATCGGATGTCGTTCTGCAGTTTTGTGAGCAGGGTCACCGAGGCCACCACGGGCTGGTTCTCGAACTTGGCTTCTTCCCACGGCAGCGGGGTCACCGTGCCGGGACGGCGGAAGGGGGCTGTAGAGAGTGCCTCCTCGATCGAGGCCCGCTTGGTCGAATCGGGCACGAGGGCGGTCACATAGTCCCTGTATGCGTCTATGCGTCCGCGCAGACGGGCACCCTGGCCGTTTCCGGCCGAGAGCATCACGATAGCGGCGCTCTCGAGGTCGTCGCGGCGGTTTATGGCGGCGGGGTCACCATCCTCGCCGTCAGCCTCGCGCACGATGGCGAGCTTGAGCGAGTCGACATACTCGTAGAGCGAGCGGGCACGGGCGCGCACGTCCGAGGCCTTCTCGAGCCATGGAGTACCCTTGCCGGGATTCTGCTCGGTGAAGCTCTCGAGCTGACGGTATATGGCGTCGTTGCGTCGTCCGACACTGGCGTTGGTGCGCGCCAGGCCATCCTCGACCTGCACAAAGCCGTCGAGGACATCGCTTGACACGTTGAGGGCCAGCATGGCAGTGAGGACGATATACATGAGGTTTATCATCTTCTGCCTCGGAGACAGGCGTACTACTGATTCAGCCATCTGGAAACTATCTGTTTTTCGTTACACCGTCCCTGACGACTGCGCGCCGGGAATGTCGTTCATCATCGGACGGTACATGTTGACGGTCATGGCGTGCAGCATCTTCTCATAGACCTGGTTGAGCTGCGCCATCGAGCGGGCCATCTTCTCGGTCTCCTCACAATAGCGCGCGCTCTGGGCTGCGCTCTTCTCATACATGTCGCGTATGTCCTTGATGCCGCGGTTCACGCGGTCGATCGAGTCGAGCTGCGACGATACGCTCTTGAGCTGTATCTCGTATATGGTGTTGAGGCCGCCAAGATTGCGGTTGAGGTCTGACATCTGCGATATGTAGCCCTGCGAGTTTGCGGCGAGATCGGCCGAGTTCTCGGTGACGGCGCGGTATGACCCGAGCAGCACGGCCGAGACAGAGTTGAGGGCCTCGGTGGTCTGGCGAAGCTGTTCCATCTGCTCCGAGATAGCCGACATCTGCGCGAGATACGACTGTGTGGCGGCTGCAAGGTCGGCCATCTGCGAGAGCTGGTCGGCAGCGGCGGTCATGCGCGAGATGGATGCCGAGAGGGCATCGCGGTCGGCGTCCGAGAGTCCGGCGACCTCGGCAAGGCCTGAGGCCGCGGGCTGCACGGCCACACCCTGAGCCACAGGGGCGGCATAGCTCCCGCCCCCGGTGACAACGGCACGGCCTGTGCCGACAGCCTCACCGTCACCGGCGCGGCGCTTGTCGAGCTCGGGGAAGACATCCTCCCAGTGATACTCCTTGGGAGGACGGTCGAATGCGGTGAGTATGAACATCAGCACCTCTGTGCCCATGCCTATGCAGAGCAGGGTGTTTCCGCCGGGAAGGTGGAGAATCTTGAAGAGGGCACCCCAGATGACGATGGCCGCGCCCACCGAGTAGGCGAAATTGAAGAGGCGCTGTCCCCCTTCCCATGTCATCATGGTGTCGAACTTATTCTTGAGCTTTGCTTTTTCCATCGTTATAGAGAGGTAGAGGTGATGTTACGGGTTTATTTCTTGAGCTTGTTGCCTTTGGCGAAACCTATCTGCGAGCGCACGCAGCGGAATCCGATATACGAGCGCTGCTCGTTCTGATACTCCCACATGCGTATGTCAGAGCGCACGTTGTGGGCCACATCCTTCCACGAGCCGCCACGCACAATCTTGCGCTTCATCTTGTAGGGATCTTCCTTGGCGGCATCATAGCGGTATTCGGGGTTGAGGTCGGAGGTGAGCTTGCCCACACTCTCGGTGAAGGCTGTCGAGGTCCACTCGCTGACGTTGCCCGCCATGTCATAGAGGCCGAAATCGTTGGGTGTATATGTGCCGACGCGCGCCGTGATTAGCTGGCCGTCCTGCACGAAATTGCCCTCCTGGGGCTTGAAGTTGGCATAGAAGCACCCCTGGTCCTCGGTGAGCGGCAGGTCGCCGTCCCACGGATACATGTTCTCGCTCTTTCCGGCGCGGGCCGCGTACTCCCACTCGGCCTCGGTGGGGAGGCGGTATGGCTCGATGTAGACACCCTCGCGGCCGAGCGAGCGGCGCAGGAAATCGGTGCGCCAGTTGGCAAAGGCGTTGGCCTGCTCCCAGCTCACACCCACCACGGGATAGTCGCTGTAGCCGCCGTGCGAGAAATAGAGGCGCACATAAGGCTCGTTGTATGCATTGTCAAAGTCGTTGATCCAGGCAGTGGTGTCGGGATAGACATTGACGATGTATGTGTTGAGGAAATCGTAGTCGCCGGTGAGGGCGCGGGTCACTGTCTCGCGCACTATCTCGCCGTCGTCGTTGATATATGCGGTGTCCTTCGAGATCATGGGGAGGTCGGTGGGCACGGGACGGTCGGTGTTATACTCGCGGCGGCGTGCGTCGGTGCGGTTCTTGCGCTTGGCGGCCTCGGTGAGGTTGAACACCTCATAGCGGTAGTTGAGCTGCGTGGGGTCAAGCTCGCGCACGCCGGTGATGGGGTTGGTGCGGTAGAGGCTCTCGATGGCACGCTGCTCGTCCTCGTTGGCGTTGCGCCAGGGGATAGGTTTGGACCAATTGAGATGCGGGGTGATGGGGTTGCCCTCGCGGTCCTCCTCGATCTTGAACTCCTCGTTGCCTCCGAAGCGCGGGTCGGCCAGACGCTCGCGGATGATGGAGTCGCGCACCCAGAACACAAATTGCTTGTACTTGGAGTTCGTGACCTCGGTCTCGTCCATCCAGAACGCATCAACAGAAATCCCGCGCGAGTCGGCACGGAGATTCCACAGCGAGTCGTCCTTGGCCGGGCCCATCTTGACCGAGCCACGGCCCACGAGAACCATGCCGTAAGGGGTAGGCTCGGCAAACGATGTGCCGCCGACGCCGGTGACCTCGCCCCCCATGGAGCTACGCGACCCTGTGGCACATGCCACGGCCATGAGCAGGAGAGAGAGGGAGAAGAGGATGTGTATGATTCGTTTCATAAGTTACATTATGCGGATGCTCTTGTGTTTGTTGCGGTTTTTCTCGGAGAAATCGAGTTTCAGGTTATAACCGGCGAATATCTCATGGCTGCCCGACGAGGCGCGCGATATGTCAGACAGGTGATAGTCATAGCTGTAGCCTATGAATATCCCTTTGAGCTCGGCCGACAGGAGCAGGGAGACTGCATCGCCGTAACGGTAGCCCACGCCTGCCGAGAACATCTTGTTATAGCGCACGCGGCCGGTGACGGCGAAATCGGTGAATGTGAAATCGCTGCGCACCAGCACCGAGGGTAACACTTCAAATAACGTGTTGCGCACCGGAATATTGCCCTCGGCGGTGAAATACAGCGTCCTCGGCGCCGTGAATTGATATTTTTTAGCAGTTTCGGATGTGCCCCCTCCGGGGGTGGCGGTGTTCTCGCCCTCAGACGTGAATGTCACCGTCGGCGACATGGCATGGAGCAGCGAGACTCCGGCCTTGAGGCGCGGATGCACGTAGTAGACACCGATGCCCATGTCGAAGGCATTTCCGGCCACATCGCGCGTGGGGATGGCGTCGTCGGCGCTCTGGTGATAGTCGTCATCGTCGGGGATGAAGACCTCCGAGCCCTTGAACTGCTCGTTGAAGAATCCGAGCTGCAGGGCGCCCGTGAACTCACCCTTGAGGGCCTTGAACTTATAGCCTATCTGCGCGCTGACCGTGAGGTTGCGGAACAGGCCTTCGGACTCCTGCTGCACCACAAGTCCGGTGCCCCAGCGTTTGCCGAGAAACTTGAACGGCATATCGGCGGCGGCCACAAAGGTGCGCGGAGCATTGTCAATGCCCACCCACTGCATGCGCATGCCTCCGCGGATGCGTATGTTGTCGGTGTCTCCGGCGGCGCCGGGATTATAGTATGTGGGGACCGCCCAGTAGTGCGTGAGCATGGCGTCGCCCTGCGCATGCAGCACAGGGACAGAGGCCAGCAGGGAGGCGGCCAGCATGAAGAGGCGGAAGAGGATTCTCATTTATTCGAAATAGAAAGTGAACACCACCATGCGCGACACGGCCTTCTTGAGCGACTGTGTCACCTTGAGCATGTCGGGCTCGTCCTCGAGGTCGGGACGGTTGTGCTCGATGACGTCGGTGAGCCCGAAGCAGAACTTTATCTCGGGGATGAACTTGAAATATGGCAGATAGAAATCGCAGCCGAATCCGGCGGTGAGATAAACCTCCATAGGCTTGACCCTGAGATAGTCACCCTTCTTGGCGGTGACATTGATGGCCGGCATGACCCCGGCGGTGAGATAGGGACGCGAGTTGCGCAGACGCAGCCCCGAGAACTTGAGGTCGACGGGGAGCACGACATAGGCCGACTTGACATTCTGTCTCAGCTCGGCGCCGCTCTCGTACTCGCGCATGGTCACATCACGGTTGCCGAAATACATGCCCGGCGTGAAACGCAGGTTGAAGAGATGGTTGAGCCGGTAATCCACGAGTCCGTTGACACAGAACCCGGGCGAGAACGACGGTTGCTCCATAAACCACTGCTCGCCGTTCTCGGTGACATAGCCGTTGTGGGTGAAATTGAAATCCTGGGTATGCACACCCACCGAGAACCCGAGATGCCATCGGCGCATGTCGGCATACGGGCGGTTGAGCACCTTGTCGTTGAAACTCTGGGCCATGGCACCACCCGCCACAGCCACAAAGGCCATGACAAACAGCAGGCGTATGTATGATATGGGAAGCCGGTTCATCAGATAATCAACGCCAAACCGACCATTTTTATTGTAATGAGAAATTAGGAATTAGGAATTAGAAATAATAAAGAGGAATGAGAAATGAGGATAAATGAGAAATTAGACGAAACTTAAAAACTACTAATTTCTAATTCCTAATTCCTCATTCCTAATTCCTAATTAATCTCGTGCCATTCCGCGTCCGAGATCTGGGGTTCGCGGGGGGTGTAGGCTGAGGGGGCGGGGGGTGGCATCGGGATATCTATCTCGACAAACTCGACATATTCGCCTATGCCCTCGGGCATTTTTCTGCCTCGGCGGCGACGGCGGGGCTCATCACCTGCCTGACGGCGCCCGAAAAACGATTCGAAAGGATTGTATGAGCGTCCTGCAGACGAGCCCTGACGCCGCTCATCGCGGTCAGGCTCCATATCCACACCGAACTGGCTGCTGAACATGTCACGCACCCTCTGCTCCATCTTGCGGCGGGCATAGCGGGCGAGCCACGATTTTATCACGAGCCAGAACACATAGACTATGAGTATTGAGGCTATAAGTGTTACCATGCAGTGAAAACGCCGTCCATGCGGCGATTGTTGATAAAGTCAGAAATTATTTGCCCTCGGCATCGGGGTCGGTGCGCTTGCCCAGCAGCGAGATGAGCACGTAGAGCACTATGGTCCACGCCAGTCCGGCCACGCCGTCGGTGATGACGAAAAGCACTGCGGCAAGCATGATGACATAGCGGCGCACATTCTCGCGCACACCCCAGGTGTGGAACTTGAGCGAGAACATCTTTATCTCGCTCACCATCAGCAACGACAGGGCCACGATGAGCACACACATCACGATGTCGCCGGGATAGCCGTGGACGTTGATCCAGCCCAGGGCACCGATCCAGAAGATGGCGTTGGCGGGTATGGGGAGTCCGATGAAAGATGTGGTCTGACGAGTGTCTACATTGAACTTGGCCAGACGGAGGGCTCCGCACACCACAATCAGCAGGCTCGCCAGGGCTATCCACTTGCTGGCCGCGCACGAGAGCATCAGCGACAGCACGAGCATGGTGGGAGCGAGCCCGAAGCTGACAAGGTCGCTGAGCGAGTCGAGCTCCTTGCCCATGGGCGAATATGCCTTGAGCAGACGGGCCGAGAAGCCGTCCCAGAAATCAAATACGGTAGCTGCGCCGATAAATATGAAGGCCCATGTCTGGGCCGCGAGTCCCCACATCGACATCTCGGGATTGAGAGCAAGCACCACCGCCACAGTGCCGCAGAGCAGATTGAGGCAGGTGATCGTGTTGGGGATATATGAGATTATGCTTTTCATTGCGGGCATGTGTTTTTTACCTGAGACGCCCCACGGTGGTGACACCTCCTACGGTCTTGTCACCGACCTTGACGTATATCTCTGCGTCGAGGGGCAGATATATGTCGACTCGCGAGCCGAACTTGATGAACCCCATATGGTCTTCGATGTCGGCAGGCTCGCCGGGCTGCGCGTATGTCACGATGCGGCGTGCCACGGCTCCGGCTATCTGGCGCATGAGTATCTCCTGGCCGTTGGCGGCACGTATCAGCACGGTAGACCGTTCGTTCTCGATGCTCGCCTTGGGCAGATACGCGCTCAGGAAGCGCCCCTTGTGATGGCGCACCATCAGCACCTCGCCGTCGACGGGAAACCAGTTGGCATGTACGTTGAACACCGACATGAACACCGACAGCATCCTCACCTTGCGGCGCAGCACCTCGGGCTCGAAGACCTCCTCGAGGGCCACCACGGTGCCGTCTACGCTCGACACCACCACCCTCTCGCGGTCGCCCCTGAACGTGCGCCGCGGCGAGCGGAAAAAGTTGACCACAAGCAGATACAGCACTCCGCAGATGCTCGAGAAGACTATCGGAATCACGGCAGGGCGAATGAACATCCATGCCGACAGATTGATGACAATCATTATCAGCAGCAATACCAGCAGGATGTTGGTGCCTTCGCGGTGAATCTTTACTCTCATTAGTGCCTTATCGGGGTGTATTTGCCTTGATGCAAGGGTCAGTTTGCAGTTTTAAATGCGCAAAGATAGCTATTTTTCGCCGTACGACAAAATAATCTGACAATTAATGCACAGAGTCAGCCCCGGGACGCATGATTGTTGTGTAACCAGCGTCCCGGGGCGGTGTATGGCGATCAGGCCCGGCTCACTTGCGGTGGCTGAGCATGTACTGTGCTATCTGCACGGCATTGAGGGCGGCTCCCTTCTTGATCTGGTCGCCCACCAGCCAGAATGTCACGCCGTTGGGGTTGGCGAGGTCCTTGCGCAGACGTCCGACATATACGGGGTCGGTCCCGGCGGCATCGAGCGGCATGGGATATTTCTTGGCGGCAGGCTCGTCGACCACCACCAGACCCTCGGCCTTGGCGAAGGCATCGCGCACCTCGCCGATCTCGAGCGGACGCTCTGTCTCGACCCATACGGCCTCGCTGTGGGCCCTCACGACGGGCACGCGCACACAGGTGGCGCTGACGCTGAGACCGGGGGCGTGCATTATCTTGCGGGTCTCGTTGAACATCTTCATCTCCTCCTTGGTATAGTCGTTGTCGGTGAAGACATCGATGTGGGGTATGAGGTTGTAGGCCAGCTGATAGGCGAATTTCTCGACGGTCGGCTCCTTGCCCTCGGCAAGTTCGGCATACTGCTTCACGAGCTCGTCCATGGCCGAGGCTCCGGCACCGCTCGCGGCCTGATACGTGGCCACATGTACACGCCTGATGGGCGACAGGTCCATAATCGGCTTGAGTGCCACGACCATGATGATGGTGGTGCAGTTGGGGTTGGCGATGATGCCGCGCGGGGCGTTGAACGCATCGTCACCGTTGACCTCGGGAACTACCAGAGGCACGTCGGCGTCCATACGGAAGGCCGACGAGTTGTCTATCATCACGGCGCCATGCGCGGTGATGACGGGAGCGAACTTCTTCGACACCCCGGCTCCGGCCGATGTGAACGCGAAATCCACCCCCTTGAAATCGTCGGGCTCGTCGCGCAGGAGCTGCACGGTATATTCCTTGCCGCGCCATGTATATTTGCGTCCGGCCGAACGCTCGGATCCGAAGAGCACAAGCTCGTCGAGGGGGAAGTCCTGCTCGTCGAGCACGCGGAGGAACTCCTGGCCAACGGCGCCGCTGACGCCTACAATCGCTACTTTCATATTTCTTTAGGTTTATTGATTACTGATACATCTTGTCTATCGCCTTCCTGTAACGCTCGGCTATGACGCGGCGTTTCAGCTTGAGGGTGTTGGTGAGCTCGCCCGACTCCATCGTGAACTCCTTGGGCATGATGGTGAAGCGCTTTATCTTCTCGAACGATGCCAGGCCGCGCTGCAGCTTCTCAAGGCGCTCCTCCATCATCCTGTGCACCTCGGACGACTTGGCAATCTCAGCCGGGGTGGATGCCTTGGGCACTTTGTTCTCGTCGGCCCATACGCGTATGGCCTCATAATTGGGCACAATCAGCGCCGAGACAAACTTGCGGCTGTCACCTATGACTGCGACCTGTTCGATGAACTTGTCGGTGCCCAGACGCGCCTCTATGGCCTGGGGCGCTATGTACTTGCCGTTGGATGTCTTGAAGAGATCCTTGATGCGGTCTGTGAGATACAGTGCGCCGTGGGCATCTATATATCCCGCATCGCCCGTACGGAACCATCCGTCCTCGGTGAAGGCCTCCTCGGTTGCTTCGGGCTTGTTGTAATAGCCGCGCATTATGGTGGGGCCCTTGACCTCTACCTCGGAGTCCTGGCCTATCCTCACCTCGACACCCGGCAGATTGGTGCCGACAGAGCCTATCTCATAGCCTGTCATCGGGAAACAGGTCACGGTGGCGGTTGTCTCGGAGAGGCCATAGCCTACCATTATGAACAGGCCGCACGAATGGAAGAACTCGACCAGAGTGTCCGATACCGGGGCACCTGCCGTCGGGAAGATGTTGGGCTTGTCGAAGCCGATGGCGCCACGCAGCTGCGCGAACACCTTGGCGTCGAAGAAACGGTATGCCTGCTCGAGCATCACCGGCACAGGGCGTCCGCAGCGCACATAGTCTATGTTGCGCCTGTGGCCGACACGCAGCGCAAGGCGCACCATCGTACGCTGCACCAGACCCATTGTCGAGATTTTCTCCTGGACGGCGGTATAGACCTTCTCCCAGAACCTCGGCACTGAGCACATGCAGGTAGGACGCACCTCCTTGATGGTGTCCTGGATTACGTGCGGGTCGCGGTTGACGGCGACCTTGGCCCCTACGACGAGGCAGAAATATGTGAAACCCTTCTCGAAGATGTGGCTCAGTGGCAGAAAGGCCATCGAGACATCCTGAGGGGTCACGGTGGTGAGCCGCTCGACATGGGCGGTGAGGGCGGAGGTATAGTTGGCATGCGTGAGGATGGCGCCCTTGGGCTCGCCTGTGGTGCCTGAGGTATAGACCAGAGTGGCGATGTCATCGGGTGCCGCGGCGGCGGTCAGGGCCTCGACCTTGGCGGCGACCTCGGCGTCGGCATCGTCGCCAAGCCTGATGAAATCGCTCCATAGCATCGAGGTCTTGTCATCCTCGTCAAGCTCTATCGGCTTGATGACCACGATGGTGCGCAATCCCGGCAGCATGCGCTGCACAATGCGGGCGTGATGATACTGGGTGGCATTCCCGGCAAACAGTATCTCGCATTTGGCGTCGTCCACGATATATGTGACCTGCTCGGGCGACGATGTGGCATAGATAGACACCGACACAGCCCGGAGGCGGTAGAGGGCAAAGTCAGTGATGAGGTTCTCGGGCCTGTTGGCCGAAAAGGTGGCCACACAGTCCTGCCGTCCCACCCCAAGACGGGCCAGCGCGCGAGCCACGCGGCAGACGTCGCGGTCAAACTCACGCCAGGATATGTCATGCCATTTTCCATCTCCGTCAGGAGCCGACAGAGCCGGGGCATCGGGATGCTCAGAGGCATGACGGGCCGTCAGGAGTGTAAGGATATTGTCCATAGTTGAAAGTATTTGACTGCAAAGTTACACCTAATTATCGGGCATTGACGAATCGGCGGCAATAAAAGTTGATATTTGTTAACATTTCCTCGCAAATTGCACACTTTCATTAACTTTTGCTAACAAGGACGAGTCGGACAAGTCGGACGGGTCAGACAAGTCCGACCTGTCCCAAAAGTTAAAGAAGGTTAATCCCTCTCCCCTCATTGAACCTTTTGCCCCTATAGGTTGTCTTAGTATTGTAGTTACTATATTTGCACTGTGTTTTCATGGTATTAGATTTAAGGTTAAGAAAAAAAACGGATCGTCGAGACGACGGTCCGTTTTTTTATTTCGGGATGGTTCCGGCTCACTTGCGTGCGTCGGCGACATAACCGAGGGCCTCGCGGCACTTGTCGGTGACATACTGCCAGTCCTGGGCAACCACCTTGTCCTTGGGGAAGAGCTTCGAGCCCATGCCTACGCAGAAGACACCGGCCTTGATCCAGCCCTCGATGTTCTCCTTGGTGGGCTCTACGCCGCCGGTGACCATAATCTTGGTCCAGGGCATGGGAGCCATGAGGCCCTTGATGAATTTGGGGCCGAGGACATCGCCGGGGAAGCACTTGACCAGGTCACAGCCGGTCTCCTGAGCGGCGCCGACCTCGCTGACGGTGCCTGTGCCGGGAGTATAGGGGACAAGGCGGCGGTTGCACACCTTGGATACCTCGGGGTTGAACAGCGGGCCTACGACGAAGCAGGCGCCCAGCTGGATGTAGAGGGCGGCGGTGGCGGGATCGACCACTGAGCCTACGCCCATGGCCATATCGGGGCACTCCTTGGCGGCGAACTTGACCACCTCGGCGAACACCTCGTGTGCGAAATCGCCGCGGTTGGTGAACTCGAAGGCACGGATGCCGCCGTCATAGCAAGCCTTGACAACCTGCTTGGCCACCTCGGGGTCTTTGTGATAGAATACGGGGACTACGCCTGTCTCGCCCATCTTGGCGAGGACGGCGATCTTGTCAAATTTAGCCATTGTATTATTTTTTAAGGTCAATATTGATTCTTTTGGCAAAGTTACACATTTCCCGCGACCTGCAAAACCCGTTCGCCCAAAAAAGTTGCGGCACGCCACGGTTTTTCATCCATAATTCCGCTTGTACTCCGCTAAAAGGAATATCTTTTTGCTCAAAAGTGCGTTTTTCATGGCAAATTGATTTATATTTGGCTTTTTTTGAGTATATTTGCCAAAAATTTCACCCAATCAAAAGAATCACCTAATCCCTATATGGAAAAAATAGACAATCTCGACAGGAAAATCCTCGAAATTGTGATGCGTAACGCGCGCATCGCTTCCAAAGATGTGGCTCAGGAGTGCGGCGTGTCACGTGCGGCCATCCATCAGCGCATACAGCGCATGGTCGACCTCAACGTCATCACCGGCTCGGGATATAACGTCGACCCCAAGATTCTGGGATACCGCACATGCACCTATATCGGTGTCAACCTCGAACGCGGCGCGATGTACCGCGAGGTGGTGCCCGAGCTCGAGAAGATTCCCGAGGTTGTGGAGTGCCATTTCACCACAGGCCCCTACACCATGCTCATCAAGCTCTTCGCGCGCGACAACGAGCACCTGATGGAGCTGCTCAACAACAAACTTCAGATAATACCCGGCGTGGTGGGGACCGAGACACTCATCTCGCTCGACCACTCCATATCGCGGGTACTCCCCGTCACATACGATGAAGCATAGGCTCGCACCGTTCGTCATCGCCGTCGCGGCTCTCTGCGCCCAGGGTGCGGAGGGCCGCGAGCGTCTTTCGCTCGACCCTGACTGGCGTTTCTCGCCCGGCCACACCGACCCGGCTAAGGATTTCGGCTGCGGCACCGAATATTTCAACTACCTCACCAAGGCCAACTCAATCCACAACGCAGGGCCATACGCCCCGGCATTCAGCGACTCGGCATGGGTGCGGGTCGACCTGCCCCACGATTTTGTCGTAGACCTTCCGTACGACAGCCTCGCCAGCCACAGCCACGGCTACAAGCAGGTAGGCTACAGGTATCCCTCCACATCGGTGGGATGGTATAGGCGCCGGTTCACCGCCGGGCCGTCGGGAGAGGGGCGCAAGCACTGGCTGGTGCTCGACGGTGTATTCCGCGACCAGCGCGTGTGGGTCAACGGATTCTATCTCGGGGGCGAGCCGTCGGGATATGCCCAGACACGCTATGACATCACCCCCTATCTGAAATATGGCGAGGGTGAGGAGAATGTCTTGACCGTGCGCTCGGACGCCACCCTCGAGGAAGGATGGTTCTATGAGGGGGGCGGCATCTATCGCCACACATGGCTTGAGACAGCGCCCCTCATCCACATCGTGCCCGGGTCGGTGAGGGTGACTTACCACCCCTCTGACGTCGCGTCGGGGCGCGGAGCGGCCATCGAGGTGACAGGCCGTGTGGCCAACCACTCGCACTCGCTGCGCGACCAGGGCATAACCGTGGCCGTAGACCTGCTCGACACCGAAGGACGCCCCGCAGGTGGCGGAGTGAGCTCGTCGGCCATCTCGATACCCTCCGAGCTGGCACCGCGTCAGGAATATGCCTGGCGCGTGGTGCTACGCCCCGACAGCGTCGCGCTCTGGGAGCCGGGGAATCCCGCGCTCTACGATGTGCGCGTGTCGCTCAAGGGAACTCCCGCCGACTCCGAGACCATCCGTACGGGGTTCCGCACCGTCACCATGGCCCCCGACACCGGGCTTGCCATCAACGGAAAACCGTTCAAGATATATGGCGTGAACCAGCATCAGGACCATCCGGGGGTAGGAGCCGGAATACCCGACGCCGTGAATGTCTACCGCCTCAAGGAGCTGATGAAATACGGAGTCAACACCATACGCACCTCACACAACCCCGCCACTCCCGAGATGCTGGCGGCTTGTGACTCGCTCGGCCTCATCGTGGTCGAGGAGAACCGCCTGCTCGGCATAAACGGCTATCACACCGGGCAGCTCGAGAAGATGATTGACCGCGACTTCAACCACCCCTCGATAATACTCTGGAGCGTCGGCAACGAGGAGTGGGGCGTGGAGTGGGATCAGCGCGGAGCCGCGATTGTAGCCGACCTGCGCGACATCACCCACCGCCTCGACCCCACAAGGCTGATGACAGTGGCCACCTCCGGGGGGCCGCGTCCCGTCGAGACTCCCGACGTGGCCGGATACAACTACATAATGCAGAATCCCGTCGAGCGTCACCGCACGCAATACCCCGGACGCATCGCGTTCGGCTCGGAGGAGACCACGGGATGCGGTACACGCGGGGTCTACTTTGACGACACCGCCGCCGGGCACATAGCCTCGATGAACCGCACACCCGATGTCGAGCGCGACTCGACCCTCAACCGCATCGCCCGAGGCTGGAAATTCTACCGCGACCGCCCCTGGCTGATGGGGCTCTGCTACTGGACCGGATTCGACTATCGCGGCGAGCCCAATCCCATGGTCTATCCCGCCACCGGGAGCCAGTTCGGGCTGCTCGACTACTGCGGCTTCCCCAAGGACGAGGCATACTATCTCAAGGCCCAATGGACAGATGAGCCCGTGCTGCACATACTCCCCCACTGGAATCTCGAGGGGCACGAGGGAGAGACTGTCCCCGTATGGGTCTACACCAATCTTGACGAGGTCGAGCTGACGGTCAACGGGCGCAACCTCGGGCGGCAGAAGGTCGACAGAGGGGGCTATGCCTCGTTCGATGCCACCTACGCCCCCGGCAAGATGACCGCACGCGGCTATCGCGGCGGCAAGCGCATTCTCACCGAGACCGTCGAGACCTCCGGCCCTGCCGCGAAAGTCAAGGCCGAGGTGGCACACCGCCAGGACGGCATCAGCATCGTCAACGTCACTCTGCTCGACGCCAAGGGACGCTTTGCCCCGACGGCATCCCCCGGTCTGCGCATCTCTCTCCCGGCCGATGTGACGCTGCTCGGAGCCGGAAACGGCAACCCTGCCATCCAGGCCCCCGAGCGTCCGGCACCCGGGACAAGACCCGGTTCGTTCACATTCCCGGCCTTCAACGGCCACGCACAATTCATAATCTCCTCACCCACATCCGAAATCCCAGAAATAACCATCCTATGAAAAGAATCCTCGCCGTCATCGTAGCCCTCGCGGGCATAATCTCGGCCTCGGCAGCCGAATATATCGTGGTAGGAACCAAGACCAACATCTATCAGGAGCCCTCGGCAGACAATCCCATGCCCAACCAGTGGGAAGACCTCATCGAGATACTGCCCGGCATGGCATTCGCCACTACCGGCGACGCCGAGGGATTCTGGCGCGTGGACATCCCCGGCTGGAAAGGGGCATGGATTCCCAAATCGGCATGCGTCACCCCGGAACCCCTCAACCTGCAGCCCGGCACATATCAGTTTGTCTATGGCGACGAGAGCTATCCTGTCGCAGTCACGTCAGGCGACGCCCAGGGGACATACAAGATAGACTACCGCAACGGCACAGGCTCATACACAGGCACTCTTGTCGAGCCGGGCGTGGTCATCGTCACAGACCCGCGCTGGCCCGAGGATGTCATCGGCTCTATCTCGGCCACCGGGGGCAAGATGCATGTATGGATCTACGACACAACAGTGCTGCCATGGAACTGACCCCGAGGCGCGATACGGCGGTGCTGCGCATGCATTGTCCCGACCGCCCCGGCATCATAGCCGTCCTGACGGAGTTCATCAACTCCAACGGGGGCAACATCCTCTATCTCGACCAGTATGTCGACCGCGTGAACTCCATACTGTTCATGCGCATCGAGTGGGACCTCGACGGGTTCCTCATACCACACGACAAGATCAAGGAGTATTTCGCCACCCTCTATGCGGCGAGATATGACATCACCTATCGTCTCAGCTTCACGTCGCACCGCCAGCACATGGCCATATTCGTGAGCAAGATGAGCCACTGCCTCTACGACCTGCTGGCACGCTATACGGCGGGCGAGTGGGATGTCGAGATACCACTCATCGTCTCCAACCACCCCGACCTGGCCGTGGTGGGGAAACAGTTTGACATCCCATTCGAGGTCATACCCGTCACCCGCGACAACAAGGCCGAGATGGAACAGCGCGAATTCGAGCTGCTCGACCGCTATGGCATAGATTTCATCGTACTCGCCCGATACATGCAGGTGCTGAGCGAGGATTTTATCTCGCGCTATCCGGGACGCATCATCAACATCCATCACTCGTTCCTCCCGGCTTTCATTGGCGCCAGGCCATACCATCAGGCGTTCGAGAGGGGTGTCAAGCTGATAGGCGCCACATCGCACTACGTCACCACCGAGCTTGACGCGGGGCCCATAATCGAGCAGGACATCACCCGCATCACCCACCGCGACACGGTGGAGGATCTGGTCAAGAAAGGGCGCGACCTGGAGAAGATAGTCCTCTCGCGCGCAGTCGAGAAGCATATCCAGCGCAAGCTCCTGACCTACAACAACAAAACCATCGTCTTTATCTGACGGTGCCCCGCCACCCGTGCGGGGATCCATACTGCGTGCAGAGGCTGTAAAATAAGGTCAATCTCACCAGCCGCAGCGCGGCGATATGTGGAAAGCCCCACATCGAGCCGTGTGACGGGATAGCCCGTAAGGGCATTCCGCACATGGCGATGGTGTGGGGTTTGTATATCGGCATAAAGCCGGGCCTCGAAGAGGTCCATTAATCAGATAAGTTTTGCATCCCCAACACCGCATGAGGGGAGATGACATGACAAAGCCCCCGGTCTCTGTTGCAGAGGCCGGGGGCCGGTTTTATGAGGTGATGGAGTAATCTATCACTCGGCTACGGGAGCGGGCTCTGTGCCCCACTGCTGGTGCGACAGACGCAGGTAGTTGTTGTAGCGCCACTGGGCGTTGGCCTTGGCGGCGGCAAACAGCTCGGCTGCCTCTGCGGGATACTGCTTGGCTACGGAAGCGTAGCGTACCTCGCCCTTGAGGAAGTCCTCGAACTTGTCCCAATCGGGAGCCTTCGAGTCGAGCGAGAAGGGATTCTTGCCTTCCATCTCGAGAGCGGGGTTGTAGCGCCACAGGTGCCAGTAGCCGCACTCAACGGCTGCAGCCTGCTCTTCCTGAGCGTGGCCCATGCCCTTGCGGATACCGTGGTTGATACAGGGCGAGTATGCGATGATCAGCGAAGGACCGTCGTATGCCTCAGCCTCGCGGATAGCCTTGAGGGTTTGTGCATTGTCGGCACCCATTGCGATCTGGGCAACGTAAACGTAGCCGTAGGTCGATGCGATGAGGCCGAGGTCTTTCTTGCGTACGCGCTTGCCGGCAGCGGCAAACTTGGCGATGGCGCCCAGAGGAGTAGCCTTGGACGACTGGCCGCCGGTGTTCGAGTAAACCTCGGTGTCGAGCACGAGCACGTTGACATTCTTGTCGGATGCGAGCACGTGGTCGAGACCGCCGAAGCCTATGTCGTATGCGGCGCCGTCACCGGCGATGATCCACTGCGAACGCTTGGCGATGTGCTCCTTGACGGTGAGCAGACCCTTGCATACGTCGCAGCCGCAAGCCTCGCAGAGAGGAACAATCTCGGCAGCAACCTCCTTGGTCACGGCGACATCGTTGCGGTTCTCGAGCCACTTGGTGGCCAGAGCCTTGATGGCGTCAGAGCAGGTGGGGCACTCGAGAGCCTTCTGCATGTAGTCGGCTACGCGGGCCTGGAGCTTCTCGTGAGCGAGCGACATACCGAGACCGAACTCGGCGAAATCCTCGAACAGCGAGTTTGCCCATGCCACACCTTCGCCCTTGGCGTTCTTGGTGTAGGGGGTAGAGGGTACGGAACCCGAGTAGATTGACGAGCAGCCGGTAGCGTTTGCCACAATCTCGTGGTCGCCGAAGAGCTGCGAGATGAGCTTGACATAAGGTGTCTCGCCGCAACCCGAGCAAGCGCCCGAGAACTCGAAGAGCGGGGTGGCGAACTGCGAGTTCTTGACGTTGGCCTTGATGTCGACGAGGTCCTGCTTCGAGGCAACGGATGCCACGCAGTAGTCCCACTCCTTCTGCACGTCGAGCTGGGTCTCGAGAGGCTTCATCACGAGAGCCTTCACGCCCTTCTTGCCGGGGCAGACAGCCACACAGTTGGTACAGCCGAGACAGTCGAGCACGTCGACGCTCTGGATGAAGCGCATGCCTGTGAAGGTCTTACCGATGGCGGGGATAGTCTTGTCCTCGCCGAAGGGAGCTGCCTCCATCTCCTTGGCATCGAGCACGAAGGGACGGATAGCGGCGTGGGGGCAGACATAGGCACACTTGTTACACTGGATACAGTTCTCTTCGAGCCATTCGGGAACGAAGGCGGCTACGCCACGCTTCTCGTAGGCAGCGGTGCCCTGCTCCCATGTGCCGTCCTCGCGGCCCTTGAATGCGCTGACCTTGAGCAGGTCACCATCCTGGGCATTGATGGGACGTACGACATCGTTGACGAAGGCGGGGTCGTTGTTGGCAGCCTTGGGCTCGGCCTCGAGTGCGCTCCATGCCTTATCGACGGGGAGTTCCTTGTACTCGCCGCCACGGTCAACGGCTGCATAGTTCTTGTCGACCACATCCTGACCCTTCTTGCCATAGCTCTTGACGATGAACTTCTTCATCTGCTCTACGGCGAGGTCTACGGGGATAACCTCGGTGATGCGGAAGAATGCGCTCTGGAGGATGGTGTTGGTGCGGTTGCCCAGACCGATCTCCTGTGCGATCTTGGTAGCGTTGATGTAGAATACGCGGATGTTGTGGTCTGCGAAATACTTCTTGACGCTGTTGGGGAGGTTCTTGGCCAGCTCCTCGCCTTCCCAGATAGTGTTGAGAAGGAATGTGCCGCCGTCACGCAGACCGCGGGTCACGTCGTACATGTGCAGGTAAGCCTGTACGTGGCAAGCCACGAAATTAGGTGTGGTCACCAGATATGTCGAACGGATGGGAGCGTCGCCGAAACGGAGGTGCGAGCAGGTAAAGCCGCCCGACTTCTTCGAGTCGTATGCGAAATATGCCTGGCAATACTTGTTGGTATTGTCACCGATGATCTTGACCGAGTTCTTGTTGGCACCTACAGTACCGTCAGCACCCAGGCCATAGAACTTGGCCTCGAATGTGCTCTCGTCGCCGAGGGCAATCTCCTCCTTCTGGGGGAGCGAGGTGAAGGTCACGTCGTCGACGATACCCACGGTGAAGTGATCCTTGGGCTCGGGGAGGGCGAGGTTCTCG
>OLOX01000261.1_pt1 | contig 55617 bp, 69 predicted proteins | sample 1672091 | NCBI WGS metagenome assembly OLOX01 (sample SAMEA3136644, study PRJEB25190) | human gut metagenome | reverse complement strand
ACTTTTTATAATTTCGGAATTCTACCTAGTCTAAATAGTAACAAATAATAATGTATTTTTATTTTCTCCTAAATGAGTATTGTATATTTTTATATTTTATGGTATATAATTTATATATAAATATATATAGCATTTATTCATAGGAGGAATTTTTTTGAGAAATGGTAGAATTGAAGAAACAAAAAATAAATTTAGTGTTATTAGTTTTATACGTATAATATCAATACTTGTAATACTAGTTTGCATTGGACTACTTGTATATAGATATATAAATTTAAAGAATTCAGATAAAATACTAGGTGAAATAAACTCAGATATAAAAATTGAAAACAAAAATATTGAAATAAATGGTGTGGCCGCAGCAATGGTAGATACTGATGTAAATTCTTTAAAGGAAAAAAATTCTGATACAGTAGCTTACCTAAAAGTAAATGGAACTGATGTAGCATATCCAGTTGTTCAATCAAATGATAATGAATATTATTTAAGGCACTCTTTTGATAAATCATATAGCCAGGCTGGTTGGATTTTCATGGATTATAGAAATGATGCAAAATCTTTAGATAAAAACACAATAATATATGGTCATAATATGTTGAATAACTCAATGTTTAGTACTCTTACAAAAATGACAAAAAGTTCATTTTTTAATGATGAAAATAACTCATATATAAATCTTTCAACTGAAAATAAGTCTACTCTTTGGAAAATATTCTCCGTATATATAACTGATCCTAATACATATTATATGACTATAGGCTTCTCATCAGATAATAGTTATTTAGAATTTTTAAATAATATTAAAGAAAAAAGCATGTATAATTTTAATGAAAATATAGGTGCAAATGATAAAATATTAACACTATCAACATGTACAAATTTAAATACTAAAAGATTAGTTATCCATGCAAAACTTGTATATTCAGAAGATAAATAGCAGATGAAAAACATCTGTTATTTTTTTTGTTATAATTTCCAGTATAGTAATTAAAATTTAACAAATAATAATTATGTGATTTAAAAGGAGGAAAAATTTATGGATAATTTAAATCAAATTGAAATTCAAAACATTAGACACATTTGTGGACACACTGCAAGTTTTTGCGACAAAATAAACTACTTTAAAACTCTTACTCAAGATCAAAATATTACAGAAGTTCTAGATAGTATATGCAATACATGTACTACAATAAAATCAGAACTTTCAAATATGTTATAGGAGGTTAAAATTATGAATGAAAAATTAGCAATGGATTCTGTACTTTCATGTACAAACTCAATAATCACACTACTTAATTATTCTATACAACAAGCAAATAACAAAAATTTTAGAGATACACTTATTGAACAGAGAAATACTTTAGAAAATTTACAATGGAAGGTTTATTTAATTGATAAAGAAAAAGGATATTATATACCAGCTGCTCCTGCAGGTCAGGCAGATATTGAACAAGTAAAACAAGCTATAAGTCAATAACATATGAAACGTTCTATGTAAAAGAAAATTAGTTATACTTTTTGGACACTATAATAATTAAATTTATAGTGTCTTTTTTTACATACTCCCACTCTTTAACCAAAGAAAAAAGACTATGATTTTCTAATTATTCATAGTCAATTTAAAGTTAAATATGTATTCGAATATATTTTATCTTAATTTTTGTTTTGTTTTTTCTTCTTTTGATCTTGGTGGAATAGTTTTACTTTCATTATCTGCAATCTTCTTAACATCTTTATCTAAAGTCTTTTTAACATCTTTATCTTTTAAATTTTCTCTTTGAGGTTCAACAGATATTGTACGAGCTAATTCATCTTTTTCTCTTTGTTTTATAATTGGATTTAATTGATATTTAATAAAATACTCAATATACATATTTCTAGCCTCTTCACGTTTTATCTTTTTTCTTGACTTTTGTGAATCAGTAGAACTAACCATAAAAAATTCTCCATCTTCAAATACAAGTTGTTCTTCTCCATCCGTGAATATTACTCTGTTACTATTATCCGAAATATCAATTTTTTCAATTGCTGCTTCAAAATTTAAAGACTCTTCAATTCTTTTTTTATCTTCTGGCGTAAGAATTTTCTTTTTATCTAAATTATCAATTATCTCTTTTACATTATAATCAATTGGAACATTTTTGTTATCTGATGACATATTTTTTCCTCCTTAATCAAAACATTTTATACACTCTGATACTAAAAAATCTAATCTTTTTATATCTCTTTTTACATATAAATAACCAATCAAAGCTTCAAAGCCAGTTGATTTTTTATATTCTATAACATCAACATTTTTAGATACACTGTGAATACTTGTATTTCTTCCTCTTTTATACACATCAATTTCTTCTTCAGATAATATATCCATTATTTTATCTATTGTTGATGATTGACCTTTTGCACTTACGTATTTTATAGAATCTCTATGTAATAATCCTGTTTTTCTATTGTTTTGCGCTGCAAGATATGATCTTATATACACATTATATACTGCATCTCCAATAAAAGCTAAAGTTTGCATTGATACAGTTTGTAAATCAATTTTATCTATAAATTCATCCATTTTCTTTTTTCCTTTATACACCATAATTATATATTATTTACAAATATTTTTCAACATATTAAAAAAAATATTAATAATATATTGAAAAAAGTTTTTATTTAGTGATATAATTTAATGTATGTATAATGTCTTGTCCGGAGGTGATAATCGTGGAAGAAAATCAAAAAAAATCAAGTGGCAAAGCTACTGCGTCATTAATATTAGGAATAATTAGCCTTGTAGCATGGCTTTTACCATTAATTGGCTACCCAGTATCTATTGTTGGATTATGCCTTGGAATTTCCAATGTAAAAAAAGAAAAAGATACTTTTTCAAAAGTTGGGATTATTTTATCAGCTATCGGACTTGGAATTACAGCTATAAACTCAATAGCTGGAGTAATAATTGCATTAAAGCAATTATAATTTATATTTTTTGAAAGGATGATATTTATGGAAGAAACTAAGGAAACTACAAAAAAAACTACTACTACAAAAAAAGCTGCGCCAAAATCTGCAGCAAAAAAAACAACTGCTAAGAAGACAACTACTAAAGCAAAAGCTGCAAGTACCACTTCTAGCAAAAGTGAAAAAATTAATGTAACTGCAACACCGAAAAAAGAAAGTAAAACAACTAAAGAATCTACTAATGTAACTCAAGAAATTGATGCATTCGCTGCTATTTCTCTTATTCTTGGATTTGCAAGTATGATAACTTGGTTATACCCTCTTCTTGGTGTAGCTGTTGCAATACCAGGTCTATCAATTGGTATAGTTACTCATGAAACAAAAAGAAGTAATTATTCACTTATTGGAATTGTAATGAGTTTAGTTGGTATTATTTTATCAATAATTAAAGCTTTTTCAGCATAAAAAAGATGGAGTTTTCTCCATCTTTTTTAATACATTCCCATTTCAGGTGAATGACCACTACAATTACAATTTTTTTCTTCTTTTTTATCAGCAACTAATGTTTCTGTAGTTATAACCATAGAAGCAATTGAAGCTGCATTTTGAAGTGCACTTCTTGTAACCTTTGTTGGATCAACAATTCCGTTTTTCTTCATGTCAACATATTCATCATGTAAAGCATCATATCCTATTCCTTTATCAGATGACATTACTTTTTCAACTATTACTGCTCCTTCAACTCCAGCGTTATATGCTATTTGCCTTATAGGTGCTTCTAAAGCTTTTACAATCATACTTACACCTAACTTTTCATCTGTATCTTTAATACTCTCTTCTAATTTTTTAACTTCTGGTAGAATATTTATATATGCCGTTCCACCACCAGAAACAATACCTTCTTCAACTGCGGCTTTAGTAGCAGCAAGAGCATCTTCAATTCTTAATTTTTTCTCTTTCATTTCAGTTTCTGTTGCTGCACCTACAGCAATAACTGCTACACCACCTACAAGTTTAGCAAGTCTTTCTTCTAATTTTTCTCTGTCAAAATCAGAAGTTGAATTTGCAATTTGTGCACGTAATTCAGAGACTCTTAGATCAAGTCTATCTTTATCTGAATATCCATCAATTATAATAGTATTTTCTTTTTCAACTTTTACTTGCTTTGCTCTACCTAACTTATCAATAGTTGTATTTTGAAGTTCAAGTCCAAGTTCAGAAGAAATAACTTCACCACCTGTAAGAGCTGCTATATCTTGTAGCATTTCTTTTCTTCTATCTCCAAATCCAGGGGCTTTTACTGCAACGCATGTAAATGTTCCTCTTAATTTATTTACAACAAGTGTTGTTAATGCTTCACCTTCAACATCATCTGCAATTATTAATAACTTTTTACCTTGTTCAGCTATTTTTTCAAGAATTGGTAATATTTCTTGTATAGATGATATCTTCTTATCAGTTATTAATATATATGGTTCATCAAGGACAGCTTCCATTTTATCTGTATCAGTTACCATATATGAAGATAAATATCCTCTATCAAATTGCATTCCTTCTACTACTTCAAGTTCAGTATCCATAGTTTTTGATTCTTCAATTGTAATAACTCCCTCTTTACTTACTTTTTCCATAGCTTCAGAAATTAACTCTCCAATTTTTTCATCATTTGCAGATATACTTGCAACTCTTGCTATATCTTCTTTTCCACTTACAGGAGTTGATATTTTTCTGATTTCGCTAGTTGCCAAATCAACAGCTTCTTTAATTCCTCTTTTTACAATAACAGGATTTGCACCAGCTAAAACATTCTTAAGTCCTTCTTTTATCATAGCTTGTGCAAGTACTGTTGCTGTTGTAGTACCATCACCTGCAACATCATTAGTCTTAGTAGCTACTTCCTTTACAAGCTCTGCTCCCATATTTTCAAAAGCATCTTCTAGTTCTATTTCCTTTGCAATAGATACTCCATCATTTGTTATTAAAGGTGCTCCAAAAGATTTTCCTAAAACAACATTTCTTCCTTTTGGTCCAAGTGTAACCTTTACAGCATCAGCTAAAGTATCAACACCTCTTTCTAAAGCTTCTTTTGCTTCTCTACCAAATAACAATTCTTTTGCCATTAAAAATTCCCCCTTATTCTTCAACAGCTAATATATCACTTTGTTTGTATATTGTATATTCTTCATCGTTATATTTAATTTGTGTACCTGCATATTTAGAACATACAACTCTATCTCCTACTTTAACATTCATTGTAACTTGTTTGCCGTCAACAACACCCCCAGGTCCAACTGCTACAACCTCTGCAATTTCAGATTTTTCTTTTGCAGAACTAGGTAAAACAATTCCTGCTTTCGTAACCTCTTCTGCTTCTACAGCCTTTACTATCACTCTATCCTCTAATGGTCTTAACAAAACAAACACCTCCTATATATACATATATATTCAAAAAATATATTTTTAGCACTCTCTTATCTTAAGTGCTAAATCATTATATCACAATTTATATTTACTTTCAATATATTTTTTAATAAAAATCAGAAAAAAAACATTGGTGCAAAAAATTACACCAATGTTTATAACTTAACATACTTTTATACTTTCATTTCATTCCTTTCAAATGCTTCAGTTATCTCCTGAACTGATATTATGCCTTTCTTCATAAGAAGATTTACAATGATATCAAGTTTATCCTTATTCTTGGTAAGGAATTTCTTTGTATCATCATAGACCTTTTTCATGATTTCACTTATTCTATCATTTACTTTATCAACCGCTGCTGGACTCATATTATGTCCATTTGAGTTATAATCATAAAGACTGATATTAGTATAGATATCATTATCCATGCCCATTTCAATTATCATACTCCGTATAATTGATGTAGCATTTTCCAGATCTGAAGAAGCACCAAAGTCCCAATCTTTAGAAACAAACTCCTGTGATACACGACCTGCTAAGCTCATAGAAGCTTTTTCCATAACTGCTTTTCTTGTAACAGGAGCAAAACAATCATTTGGCTCAGATATTGTCGCACCAAGGTACTCAGATGTAGGAATGATAGATACAATTTTTAAATCATCCCTTAAATTATACTTTGACATCAACTTGTATAAAGCGTGACCTGCTTCATGATATGCTGTTGATAACTTATCTTTACGTTTCATGCTTTTAAACATGTCATAATTTGTTTTGAAAACTTTATCAACATCAACACGCTTAACAGCTTTTCTTCTTGCAAGTTTTGCCATAGCAGAAGCTCTATCTACAAGATCAATAGTTAGATCAGGGTTATTACCATAATAATTCATTGCCTTTGCAGTTATTATAGCGTAATTAAGTACATCATCATCCATGGATACCTTATGGTAATCCGTAATGGATTTTACCCTTAATGCCACCATATCTTTGACTTCTGAAAGTTTTGGTTCTTTTACTGATACTTTTTCAAATCTTCGTTTGAAAGCAGGATCAACAGCAAAATACCTTTCATATTCAATATTTGTTGTTGAACCAATGAATACAACATCATCACGAGCCAAAATAGGTTTTAGAGAACCACTTAAATCAGGTCCGCTGTTTTCTCCACTACCGGTACCAAATATTTGATGAATTTCATCGATAAATATTATAATATTACTTGTTGTCTTTAAAAATTGAATGAGTTGCTGAATCTTAAGTTCAAACTCACCCCTGTACTTTGTACCAGCGACCATGCCAGTCAAGTTTAATGACACAACTTTATAGTTCTTAAACTCTCTTGGACATTTTCCATTTACAATTTGAATGGTAATTGCTTCAATAATTGCCGTTTTACCGACACCAGCGTCACCAACCAAGATAACATTTTTCTTTGTCTTTTTAGAAAAGATATTCCAGACCTGCTTAATTTCTTTGTCACGACCAAGAATTTGACATTCCTCACCCTTAAAGTACTGCTCATTTAATATTTCACAACAGCTCTTAAGAGTTTCTGGAATAGAAACGGTATTATTTTTATTAAGATTATAAATAGTTGCGTTCATAGCTAACATATTTACAAACTCCGAAATATCAAATTCAAATTTTTCTAAAAGACGCTTAAAACTGCAATCCTCTAAAGTTAAAATTGAATAAAGAAGATTTTCTTCATCGATAAAATCCTGCCCATTTGAAAGGCATCTTTGATATGCATCCTCAAATGCATTTTCAAGATTTGAAGAATATGGAATATTTTCATATTTTACATTATCTTGTATAAATGCTGATTTATCAACAAAATAAATTATCTGTTTTTGAATTTGTGTATCAACACTTTCAGAATTAGATAAGTTTTTTTCATCTTCCTCAACTTCATTTTGAGTTTCTTCTGTGTCGATTTCTTCTTCGGCAGGATATTTTTTACCAGTTACATACTCAAAAATTTCATCATTTCCGAGGATTTCATATACAATATTTTCGCAAGGAAATTCATAACCTGTTTCAAGATATAATTTTTGCAGACAACACGACCTATCCATAAGGATTGAAAGACCCATATGAACTGTACACACTTCATCACTTTTGAAGTCTTCAGTTAAATATATAGCCCGCTCAAATGCCTGATTTAATTTTCCTGACATATTATACATTTTACTCATAATAATGCCTCCTTATTTAAATTTAATTAAATTTAAATATCATTTTGCACAAAATGTTTGAGCAAATATATGATATTTATGTAAATATCATACACTTTTTTTTATCAAATGTCAAGAAAAAGATAATACAATTGCTGTATTATCTTTAAATTAATTAGAAATATTTGATAAATCAACCTTACCAAATTGATCTGATTTTGTAATGTTAATATCTGAAAAAAGGTAATCTTGATTTAGCGAAACCTCTTTTAACTTACTAAGCTCTAGCATTCCAAGAAAAGCAGTTGCAACTTCTATATTACTACAGCTATCAGGGTTAAATACATTATTAAATACCATATTATCATTTTGATCCAAATAATTTACTATTTGTTTTACTTTATCTTGAACTGTAATTTTTTCATAAATTGCAAGTTTTTCTATTTCCTTTGCTTTACGGTTGATTTTATTTGCATTTCTGGTTAGTATACCTGTATATATATTAAATATCTGATCTTTTTTAAAATTATCACCAGTATATTTTACTTTACTTTTAAATTTTATCTTTTCAAATGGTTTAGAAAATGATCCAAAATTATTAGAATACATCTCACTTATTGTACCAGATATTTCTTTATATTTTTTGTACTGAATAATTCTATTTATCATTTCCTCTTCTGTAATATGTTCTTCATCATCCTCTTCTGGCTCTAATTCTGGAAGTAATTTTCTTGCCTTTATATCAAGAAGCGTTGAGGCCATTACTATAAAAGAACTGGCTATATCAATATTTTTTTCAGTCATATCATGTAAATATTCTATATATTTATCTGTAAGCTCACTCAAAGAAATATCAAATATATTCATTTTATTTTTAGTTATAAGGAAAAGTAATAAATCTAAAGGTCCTTCAAAATTCTTTATAACCAAATTATATTTCTCTGTATCATTATTTAAAACTTTTTGCATTATATTCTCCTATTTTTCACATTCATATGCTAAATCTAAAGCTGTTCTTATCATTTTATCAAGTCCTATTTCTCTCTCATTAGATGATATTTGCTCACCTGTAATAGGGTTGTCTGATACTGTATATATTGCAATTGCATTTTTTCCACTTACCTTAGCATTTGCATAAAGAGCCAAAGTTTCCATCTCTACACCTATGATATCTTTTTTTGAACGTTCTATCAAACTTTCTCTAGATGAATAAAAAACATCAGATGTAAATACTTCACCATATTTTAGATTTAAATTATTTTTTCTATCAATTTCTAGTAATTTTTCCAATAATACATTAGAGCACTCTGGAAAAATTGTATCTTCAATACCACAAGATATTAAATAATTAGAATCGCTATCTATTGTTTTTGCAACAATTATATCTCTTACATTTACTTCATTTGTAATTTTACTAGCCTCATTATTTGCAAGTGAACCAGCACTTCCTATTCTAATTATGTTTTCTACTCCATATCCTTCAAAAAGTTCTTTTGAATATATTCCCATAGAAGGAACTCCCATTCCACTTCCTTGAACAGATATTTTTAATCCTTTATACTCACCTGTAAATCCAAACATATTTCTTACTCTATTATAGCAGTGTACATTTTCCAAGTAAGTATCTGCTATATATTTAGCTCTTAATGGATCACCAGGCATTAACACTGTGCTAGCTATTTCACCAAATTTTGCTTCATTATGAACTGTTGGAACATCTATCTTCATTACAAATCCTCCTCATACAATTTTAAACCTCTCCTATATAAATATTGTTTTATTTTTATAGGGTCCATATTTTTACATTTTGTAGAAAGTAATTTCTCAGTTATTTTTTTTTCATAATCTGTATCATATAGAAATGATATTTTCTCTTCAATTATATCTTTTTTTATTCCCTTTTGCAATAGTTTTTGTTTTATTTCAAAAATAGAATAATTTAGAAGTCTTGTACATTGCCTAATATATGACTGGGCATAATCATTATCATCAAGATAGCCTATATTCAAAAGATAGGATATAACCTTATCAATTATATCTTGGTTATATCCTAATCTATTTAATTTCTGTTTTACTTCATATATTGTTTTTTTGGAAATTCCTATGTATTTTATAGCTTTTTGCTTTGCTTCTTCAAAATTCATTATTCTTCTCCATCTTCATCCTTTTTACCATCAACTTCTTTTCCCATGCTATTTTCAAATGCTAAATTAAAGTTTGATTTTACTTTGGCTTCTATTTCATTCATAATTTCAGGATTATCTTTTAAGAATTGTTTTGCATTTTCTCTTCCTTGTCCAATTTTTTGACCATTATATGCATACCAAGCACCACTTTTATCTACTATATTTAAATCTGCTGCTGTATCCAAAACACATCCTTCATTAGATATTCCTTCTCCATAAATTATATCAAATTCTGCTTCTCTAAATGGAGGTGCTACTTTATTTTTAACAACTTTTACTTTTGTTCTATTTCCTTTAAATTCTCCATTTTGTTTTATAGCTTCTTGCTTTCTTACTTCAAGTCTTACAGAAGAATAAAATTTCAAAGCTCTACCACCTGGAGTCGTTTCTGGGTTTCCAAACATAATACCAACTTTTTCACGTAATTGGTTTATAAATATTGCAACTGTCTTTGATTTATTAAGCACACCTGTAAGTTTTCTTAAAGCTTGTGACATAAGTCTAGCTTGAAGACCTACATGTGAATCTCCCATTTCGCCATCAATTTCGGCTTTTGGAACAAGTGCCGCAACAGAGTCAATTGTTACTATATCTACTGCTCCACTTCTAATAAGTTGTTCTGTAATTTCAAGTGCTTGTTCACCTGTATCAGGTTGGGCAACAATTAAATTATCTACATCTACACCCAAATTTCTGGCATAAACAGGATCTAAAGCATGTTCAGCATCAATAAATGCAGCAATTCCTCCCTGTTTTTGGGCTTCTGCAATTGCATGAAGCGCAACTGTTGTTTTACCTGAAGATTCAGGTCCATATATTTCAATAACTCTTCCTCTAGGAAAACCTCCTACACCTAAAGCAATGTCTAAACTTAATGCACCACTTGGAATTACATCAACATTTACATTACTTAATTCACCTAATTTCATAACAGAACCTTTTCCAAAGTTCTTTTCTATTTGAGCCATTGCTATGTCTAATGCTTTTTTTCTTTCTTCTGATATCATATTTCTTCCTCCTATAATACATAAACTACAATTATAAACGTTTGTTCGTAACTGAATTATATCATTAGGTTACAACTTTGTCAATATATAATTTTAATTTTTATAATATTTCTTCTGTTTCTACATTTGCTAATAATTGTTCTATCTTAGGTTTTATTATGCTAATTCCTTCTTCTGGTACAGCAAAATAACTTCCTTGAACATATTTTGCTCCAAGTTTTTTTACTACATATAATTTTTCTTTTGTATCTATACCACCAACTACAATCTTTGTGTTTGATGAAATAGAGTAAGTTATTAAATCAGATAAAAATCTTTGCTTTTCAATATCATTTTCTATATCTTTTATTAAAGACTCATCTGGTATAATAAAGTCTGGCTTTAATATATTTAAATCTTCAATTTTTAGTGAGCCTATTCCAAAATTATTTAATGCTACACTTCCTCTATTTTTATGAATTGTCTCTATTGTTTCTTGAATAAATGCAACATCTTTTTTCTCATAATTAATAAATTTGATTACAATTTTTTGTTTTGCCATATTATCATAAAGTCTTGGTTTGTTTATATATTTTGAATAACTATTTAAATCAGAAATAATAAATATGCAATTAGATTCCTTATTTGAAATACTTTCAAATTTTTCCATTCTATCTATAAGCAATACTTGTTGAACTTTATCATAAAGCTCCATATCCCTTGCATGATGAAAAAGTTCTAACATATTAACTTTTTTAGATGATTTTATTTTAGTAGTTACCTCATATCCAAAAACATTCTTTTTAGAAATATCAATAATTGGTTGATACATTGATATTATATCTTTTCTAAGAATAATATTTTCAATTATTCTATCCATTTCTACAACACTTATTTCATCACTTTGCACAGTAGATGTTATAGACTGACTATTTTCAGTATTAGTTTCGTTTTTCTGTTCTTCACCTATATTATCACTTTTATTGTAGGTAAAAAATGTATTTATAAACTCTAAGTATTTAGCTTTTACCAGTTTATATTTATTATATACGTCAACATTTTTTGCTCTTGCGTCTGCATCCTTTACCTCTAACAATAAGTAAAATAATTCTTTATTATTATTTAGTTCTGATGCTAAAAATTTCATATTATCATACGTTATTTCGCCTTCATTTAAGAACCTATCATGATATTTTATTAAAGTTAAAATTATTTTCTTTTCTTCTTCTGTAAAATAAAATCTATCTAATATTCCAGCTGCAAGTTCAACTGATTTATCATCGTGACCTGCGAAACTATCTGTTCCATCTTCATTAATTTTTTTTACATATGGCTTTCCAATATCATGAAATAACATAGTCCATTTTAATAATTTAAGTTGCCAATCTCCTAATGGAATTTGTTGTGAAGTTCCAACGGTTTCAATAGTGTGTAATATATGCTTAAAAACTCCATACTTATGATATTCTGAATTTTGTTGACAATTAATTACATTCTCACCAAACTCATTTTTTTCATAAAATTCAGGAAAGTGCTTTAAAAAGATCTTGTCCTGACTTATCTTAGTCAAAATAAAACATACATTATCTTCTAGTAATATATTTGTATATATATTTGTAAGTTGTTGCACATCATTATCATACATATATAATTGAGATATCATTTTTTTTATTCTTGCTGTTTCCTTTATATCCATTAAATCCTGCGCAATATTATCTGTATTTGTGAATTCAAATTCATCCATTGTATCAATCCTCTCTTATAAATACCTTTTTATTATTCACTATAATAATACAATAAATACAATCTTTTTTCAATAGTTTATTTCGTGATTTTTTAGTTATAAATATTTGCATAATTTAAGTTTTTTTACATAATTTATTGACTTTTAAGATATTATTATGTATAATATATGGGTATCATGTAATAAGCATAACTAAACCCCGGAAAGTTTAGCTTATTATTTAAAAATTAGGAGGAAATTCGAAATGAATAATACTACACATAGCGTAAAAGCTAAAGAAATAGAAAGAAAATGGTATGTAATTGATGCAGCTGATAAACCTCTTGGAAGAGTGGCTACAGAAGTTGCAAGATTGTTAAAAGGAAAACATAAACCAACTTATTCAACACATATGGATTGTGGAGATTTTGTAATTGTTATAAACTCTGATAAAATTGTTTTAACAGGAAATAAATTAAATGATAAATATTATAGACATCATTCAGGATATATGACTGGACTTAAAGAAATTAGTTACAAAGACTTAATGGCAAAAAGTTCTGATAAAGCATTAACTTTAGCTGTTAAAGGAATGCTTCCAAAAAATAGTCTTGGTAGATCTATGATAACAAAATTAAAAATATATAAAGGTAGCGAGCATAATAACCAAGCTCAAAAACCTGAAATATGGGAATTTTAGTAGGAGGATATAAAAATGTCAAAAAAAGAATATATATACGCAACAGGAAAAAGAAAATCATCTATTGCTAGAGTAAATATAATTCCAGGAACTGGTAAAATAACAGTAAACGGAAAAGATATGAATGAAGTTTATACTCTTGATACTTTAAAAGCTATTGTATTAAAACCTTTTAAAGTAGTAGATATGATTGAAAAATATGATGTTGAAGCTAACGTTCATGGTGGCGGATTTGCAGGTCAAGCTGGAGCTATTGCTCATGGTATTGCTAAAGCACTAGCAACAACTGATCCAGAAGTTCGTACAACATTAAAAAGAAACGGATTACTTACAAGAGATTCAAGAGTTAAAGAAAGAAGAAAATATGGTCTTAAAAAAGCAAGAAAAGCACCACAATTTTCAAAGAGATAATATTTTTAAATTGTATAAATTTATTAAAATCCTACAACCAAACACGGTTGTAGGATTTGTTTTATTTTTAAGCTTTATAAAATCAACTAAAATTTTAATATTTTTTAGATTAACTAACAAATTATTTTTCAAAAAAGTAAGAAACCTTCATTATTATTTATTACATAGTAAGGTTTTTTACTATATTTTTTATCAATTCATATTGACTTTCACTTATTATATTGTATTTTGCACTTATTTTTGATATAATTTTTTAAAATACAATAAGAGGTGACAATAAATGAGCCAAATAAAAAGTATAAATGGCCTTATGAAATATCTAAGAGAAAAGCATAATATAGATGTCAATGGAAGTTTAGATAAGCAAAATTTAAAATGTGTAGGTTACTACCATGGTTATAAAGGATATAGGTACATAAAAAAAGCGTCCAATAAGTTAACCTTCAATAATTTTGATGAAGTAATGGCAATAATAGATTTTGATAATAAAATTAAAGCTCTATTATATCCACAAGTAATGTTTATTGAAACAGCAATAAAAAGCTATGCCCTAGAAATCATTATTAAGGAAGGAAAAACTGAAAATTTTAGTAAAATATATTCTAATCTAATGACAAATTATAAATCATATTCTAACCAAAGTAAAAATTACAAAATTGCCTATAAACAAAGGTTAGACACTTTTAACAGAATTCAAAATGTTATCGCAACATCATATGCTTCTGATAATAATATTGTTTCACATTACTTAAAAAATGACGATAGTGTTCCTATTTGGGCTATTTTTGAAATCATTACATTGGGAGAATTTGGAAATCTTATTTCAACATTCAATACAAAGATAAGACAAGATATATCAAAAGATATAGGTTTTAATATTGCTTTTGATTCAAGTGGAAAATTGGTTGAAAATATCATTTTAGCAATAAAAGATTTAAGAAACGCTATCGCACATAATAACGTTATTTTTGATACAAGATTTAAAAAAAGAAATATTTCTAAAACATTACAAAAAGTACTTATACATGAAACAAATGTACAAAATATTTCTTTTGCAAGCATAACTGACTACTTAATACTAATCATTTATATACTAAAAAAATTACATAAAACAAGAGCTGAACTTTCTAAATTACTTAATGATTATCTAAAATTAACCTATGAGTTGAAAGGTAAAATTCCTCAAAATATCTATGATCAAATTATATTAACAAATGATAAAAACAAATTAGATATTTTAAAAAATTTCATAAAAAATTAAAGTATTATTAAAAAAAACTTGCATATAATATAAATATATATTATAATGTATATAAGGATTGCGGCAGAAGTCTTCGGACGATGCCTAGGAGAGGTAGATTCAGTTCTGCTTCTCTTTTTTATTTTTTAAAGGGTATTATTTAAACATTTCAATTGTAATATAAAATTTATAAATTAAAGATAATAACATAAAATAATAAACTTGTATATAAAAGATATATTATGTTTATTGTTCTAAATAGTATTTATTATTTTCACTATTTTTAGCCAGTAGTATATAATATGACATACTACTGGCTTTTTTATTTGCAACTTTTATCCTATTTATTACATTTTTAAAATATCTCTAACAATTTCTCCAGCAATAGTAAGTCCTGCTACTGAAGGAACAAAAGAAACGCTTCCTGGAGTATTCTTACCTGTTTTTGTATCTATATTTTTTACTTTAATAGGTTCTTCCTTAGAGTATACAACCTTTAGTTTCTTTATATTTCTTTTTCTTAACTCTTTTCTAATTACTTTTGCAAGTGGGCATACACTAGTTTTAGATATGTCAGTTATTTCAAATTTTGTATTGTCAAGTTTATTGCCTGTTCCCATACTTGAGATAATTGGAATATTTAGCTTATCTGCACGAACAGCAAGTTCAATTTTTGCCGTAACATTATCTACTGCATCAACAATATATGTTAAACTTTTATCAACTATTCCTTTTGTTTCAGGTGTAAAGAATTCTTTATATATTTGTATATTTATATCTGGATTAATATCTAAAGCCCTACTTTTAGCGACCTCTACCTTAGTTTTACCAATTGTTGAAGTTGTGGCAATTATCTGCCTATTTATATTTGTAATGTCAACCTCATCTTTATCAACCAAAACAAAATTTCCTACTCCAGCTCTAACTAATCCTTCCAAAACATATGAACCAACTCCACCAATTCCAAATATTGCAACCTTTGCATTTTTTAATTTTTCTAGAGAATCTTTTCCAATTAAAAGTTCTGTTCTTGAAAATCTATTTAACATTTTTCTCCTCCTTAAATTATATCTTTTACCTCAAATCCTATATCTTCAATTACCTTTTTTATTTCATCATTATTTATACTTTTTGTTGATGTTATACTTGCCTTTTTATCATCTAACTTAACAACTACATTTTCCACTCCATCTATACTTTTTAAAGCTTTTTCTACACTCATTTTACAATGATTGCAACTCATTCCTTCTATATATACATTTTTTTCATATATTTTCTTTTCCATTTTTCTTTCCTCCTCATATTTTACCTTAAAGTTATTTATTCTAAGGGCATTTGTAACAACACATACAGAACTTAAACTCATAGCAAGTGCTCCTATCATTGGGCTCAATGTAATTCCAAACTTTGGATACAAAATTCCTGATGCTATTAATATTCCAACAGAGTTATAAAAGAAAGCCCAGAATAAATTCATTTTAATATTAGATATAACCTTTTTACTAAGCTTTATACTTGTAATCACTTCCATTAAATCATTTTTCATCAATACTATGTCAGCTGATTCTATTGCTATATCTGTCCCATTTCCAATTGCGATTCCAACATCTGCTCTTGCAAGTGCTGGACTATCATTTATTCCATCACCAACAAATGCAACTTTTTTTCCATCATCTTGTAATTTTCTTACCTCTTTTTCCTTATCATCAGGTAAAACATCAGATACAACCTTTTTAATTCCAACTTCTTTTGCTATAGAATTTGCAACATATTTATTATCACCTGTAATCATTACTGAATCTATTCCCATTTTATTTAAATTTTTAATCATTAAGTAACTACTTGGTTTTACAACATCCTTTACAGCAATTATACCTATTATACTGCTCTTATCTGCAACATAAAGAACAGTTTTAGCATCGTTTTGTAAATTATCTACTACTAATGATATTTCATTATTTACATTAACGTTATTTTCAGTTAAGAACTTTAAATTTCCACATATATATTCTTTTTTTAATATTTTGCCACATATACCCTTTCCTGGTATTACCTTAAAATCACTTACATCTAATGTATCAATTTTTTCTTCTTCTATTTTATTTAATATTGCTGTGGATAATGGATGTTCAGAATTTTTTTCTAAACTTCCTGCAATTTTTAACAAATCATTGTTATTAGTAAATGAAATAACATCAGTAACTACTGGTTTTCCATAAGTTATAGTTCCAGTTTTATCTAAAACAACTGTATCTACTAAATGAAGTGTTTCTAAACTCTCAGCGGACTTTATCAAAATACCATGTTTTGCACCAACTCCTGTTCCAACCATTATAACTACAGGAGTGGCAAGGCCTAATGCACATGGACATGCTATAACTAGAACACAAATAGCTATATTTAATGCAAATTCCAAACTCTGTCCACTAATTAGCCATAATATACATGAAATAATTGAAATTCCAATTACAATAGGTACAAAAACTAGACTTACCCTATCTGCAAGTCTTGATATTGGTGCATTTGTACTACTTGCTTCCTTTACTAATTTTATAATATTGGAAACAGTTGTATCCTCTCCTACCTTAGTTGCTTGTATTCTAATCATTCCATGCAAATTCGTTGTTCCTGATGTAACTACATCTCCTATTACTTTCTGGACAGGTATACTCTCACCTGTTATGCTTGACTCATCTACTGTAGTAGTTCCATGAACCACAATACCATCAACAGCTATATTTTCTCCTGGTTTTATTACTAAAATATCATCCTTTAGAGCATCTTTAGTATCTATAACAAATTCATTATTATTACGTATAACAGTTACCTTCTTTGGTACTAAATTAATTAATTTTTTAATAGCATCTCCTGTTTTTCCTTTTTGCTTTTCTTCTAAATATTTTCCAAGTGTAATTAAAGTAAGAATTGTTCCTGCTGATTCAAAGTAAATATTCATAGAATATCTATGGACTAGTTCATGATTTTGTGTACTAATTCCATACCCTATAACATACATCGAAACAAGGCCATAAACAATACTTGCTGTACTTCCTATTGCAATTAAGGAATCCATATTTGGACTCTTCATAAATATTTTTTTAAAGCCACTAGAAAAATATGTTCTATTTATATACACAATTGGAATAAGGAGCAAGAATTGTGTAAATACTGCCGTAAATATATTATCATCTCCATCAAATATATTAGATATAAACCTTGGAGTTGGTAACATGTGATGCATAGCAATATACATTAACGGAATTAAAAAGCATATTGACACTATAAGTTTTCTCTTAAGAAGTTTTAAATTATTTTTTTCATTTTTATTTTCAGTATCTTTATTACTTTCTTTTTTATTACCATCTAAACTTGCACCGTATCCTGCTTTTTCTACAGCCTGAATAATATCATCACTTTTTAGAATTTTATTATCAAACTCAACTTCCATATTATTTAAGAGAAGATTAACATTTACATTTTTCACACCTTTTAACTTACTTACTGCTCTATTTACATGTGACGCACAACTACTACATGTCATTCCACTAATGTCAAACTTAAGTTTTTCCATAGCACTTCACCTCTTTATTTTAATTTTTTGATTAAAAGCATTACATCATCTATTATGTCTATATTTCCAGCTTTAATTTCATCTGCCACACAAGTTTTTAAATGTTTTTCCAAAATTTTATTTCCTAAGCTTTGAAGAGACTTACTTACTGCAGCAATCTGAATTAAAACATCACCACAATATCTGTCATCTTCTATCATTTGATTTATTCCTCTTACTTGTCCCTCAATTATATTAAGTCTAGATGTTATATACTTTTTATCATCCTTGCTCCTATGAGTTAATCTTTTTTCTTCACATTTTTCACAACTCATTTTTTCACCTCAAATACATTATATACCCCTATAGGGTATGTGTCAAGTAAAAAAAATCCAAATTATTAGTTTTTAATAATTGGATTCTTTTCATTTAAAATTTATTCTACAACAGCAAGTGTATCTTTTTTATCTATATTCTCTACTCCACTTATATTATAATACGATGATGGAGTATCACTAACAATTATAGTTTCTGCTATTACAACACTATTTGTATATTCTTGTATTTCTGATACAAAAGGTGCCAAAACCTTTACATCTGATGTAACTTCAAAAATAAGACTATGCCTTGTTTGATTTATTCCAGCATTTTCAAACTTTGATTTTATTTCACCCTTTACATCTCCTAAAGGAAAAGTTTTAAGAGTAATCTTTGGACCATATCCACTCACAACATTTTCACTAAATATTATACCAAGAGGAAGTGTAATTTTTCCTTCTTCGTAATCTTGCAAATTTTTTTCAACATCATTTGTTATACTTGTTGTTAATTTGTTTATCTCAAGGGAATTAGCACTAAGTGAAGTTACCTTGCCATTATTATCTTTATTAATTGTTACTAAATTTTCATACTTTACATTTTCAATATTTTTATATACAGCATCATTTGTACATTTAACTGCAATATTTCTTGCACTATTTTCTGATACCTTTAGTATTGCTGGCCTTATTTTATTACTAAACGTATAAAAAATAACAATTAAAAGAAATATAAAAATAAATAAAAAGACAAATGGTTTTTTAAAACTCATTTGTCTTAAAGTTAAAGCATAATACTTTGCTCTCATTTTACCTTATTACAAATATTTTTTGGCCAACATTAATTTTATCTGGATCTAAAATATCCTCATTGGTCTTTAAAATCTTCTCAACGCTAGTTTTATATTTTTTTGCAATATGCCATAGTGTATCTCCTGGTTTTACAATGTATATGTTCATACTATCTAAAGATGCTAAATCTAATTTATCACCATCTATTTTATCTATAATGTTTATATTTGCAACATTTTCAACATAACATTTTGCCATAATATTCATATCAATATCTATATCTCTTCCGCTTTGTGTAAGATTTATTCCATTATTTGAAATATCAACTGTTATCTTAGCATCAGATGTAACATTTTCAAGAGTTACATCTGCATTTACTAATACATCAACTTGCTTTGTTTCTAATTCACTATTTTCCGTATTTTGAGTTATTATATTTACTTTTGCATTTCCTTCTATATGAACACTATTATCTGGATTTATAGTTGAATTAATAGAGTTAGAATCTAATGTATAGTCAACAACGTTAGTATTTTCCGGTAATATATTAGAAAGATTTTCTCTAAGCTCAATATTTTTAACTATAACAAAATCTTTTTTTACAACATTTAATTCTGTTCTATCATAATTTAATTCACGAGTTTGACTATAAAAATCATCAACATATTCTATTTCTTCATCTTCAAACATTGTAACATCTGCTTCTATTCTGTAATCTGCACTCATTGTTTTTGAACTTTCAATATCAGATTTTTGTTTTAAATCAAAGTTTTGTAAATTATATTCAATTTCGAATTTAGATCTATCATTTATATTTTCAAGTTCAATCATAGCAGAAAAAGGAACCATAAGTTTTGTCTTTTTTACCTTTTTTTCTTCTGAATCTGGAAGGTATAACATACAAGCCTCAATATCTCCTTTTACCATTATTTTGTTATAACTTTCCTTATACTCTGTATTTTTTATTTTTGTATTTAAATCTAATATTTCAAAAAAATCTTCTGCATCTTTTGGAAGCATTACATCATCTTTTGATGCTATAATACTTTTTTTATGTTGCAATATATTGCTAAAATTTCCTGTACACATTTTGCATTCAATATTTTCTTCTGGATCAAAAGAATTAATTAAATTTACATTTGTTGTACACTTTCCCCTTACCCTAAAACATACTTCAGCTTTAACTGATATTTTTCTTTCATTTGGAAGTGCATATATTATATTTTTAACACTTGGAATTACTGTTACATTCATATCTTTAGAAATTCCTTTTACTTCTAAATTTTGAGTAAAAGGATAACTTGCAAAAAGCCCCCTAGTATTAAATTTTTCATCATCAACTCTATATATAACGAAATAATTTAATTTACCAACTAGTTTTAGCCTATCCTCCATAACTTCTACATCAGATACATATGGTGTAACATTTACGTATACTATTTTTAATGCATCTGGTTTAGTATCTGGCACTATAATATCTTGCTCCATCCATTCACTTACACTTTCATTTATGCAGCATTTATTTAGATTTAAATTCTTTTTTTGTGATGTTATTTGCATATAATTTCCCCCTCATATATTTATACTACACTATATGTAAGTGAAAAAATTATATGCATTCTATTCACAAATTTTATATATTTAACATACTATATATTAGTTGAATATTTACTATTCAACATTAGATATTTATCTTTAGTGATAAACATAAACTATATATATAATCTCCTTGAGTTTTCAGGCTTACCACTTTATAACTTAAATGGTAAGCCTTTATATATTTTTATTTATAAAGTACTTTTTATGAGGACATTTTCGCCACTATATTTTTTGCATCAATTCTCTTAATATATCCAGAAGAAATTTTACCATTTTTTAAATTTCCCAAAATACTTATATACACTTTACAAATTCCCATTTGCTTAGAAATTATTCCATCTCTTATATTTACATTTTCAATTTTTTCATATCGTATAATCTGTAATCTTTTTAAAAAAATACCATTTATTACACATATATATTTATCTAAAATAACAATTCTTTTTATTAAATATATTATAAACGTTAAAATAAATAATGAAAGTGAAATAAGTAAAGCTATTTTTATATTTATATATATACATGGAATTACTAACATAAGCATTAAAATAATAATTTTAGTACCAAATACAACTAAACTTTTTGAAGCTTGATTTTTATTCTTTAAAGGAATTTCATATTCAGGTAAAATCAATTTTAAAATATTTATACACTTTTTCTTTTTCATAATTGGAAAAAGCATTGAAAGTTTATTTTTGCTATCACCAATTCCTGATGTTATAACGTTGAGTTTATAACATCCAAATATAGCACAAAGTAAAGATACATCTGCTATTAGTCCATTTATTTTACTTACTGGTATAATATACAATTTCTTTGTAAAAATACCAAATGATACATATATATTTTTATTTTTTCTTTTTACATAGTAATTTAAATATTTTATTAAATTTTTAGCGACACTATATATTACAGGAAATATGAAACCTACTAATGTAATTATTAGGCCTAAAAAATTATATGAAATTTCTTTTAATAAACTACCATTTTGAAACATTGTAAATAGCAACATTATAAAGTTTATAATAACAATAATAGATGAAATAGGAATACTTAAAATACTATGTTTTACAATATCCCTTATTTTAAATTTAATAAAACTTTCTTCTGCATTATTTGTATATTTGAAATCATTATCTTCTAGAAATGGTAATATGTATCTATCATAATTTTTTCTATTAAGTATTACTTCAAAATCACAAAACATTTTATTTCTTTCATTTGCATATATTTCCATTCTAATTAGTTTAAATATTCTTTCAAAAATATTTTGACTTACGCAAATATTAGCTATATTTTTAATTAATATTTCTTTTCTGTCTTTTACAAATATGTTTTTATAAGTAACTACCATATCATTAGTTATTTCATATCTAGAAATCCTATATATTACTAAATAGTATATAAAAACTAAAATTATAAATAAAGATAATGAAATAATAAGCAGTAAATTTATATTAATATTTAAATTAAATTCATTTATTTTTTTAACTATTATTGCAAAATTAGTTATAATAAGAAGAGAAGCAAGCCATGTAAGTTTTAATGTATTATCAAAAATACTAAGAATACTTAGTCTAAATTTATTATCTTCCATATATAGCCTTCATTCCTTTTTTTACAGTTTGTTCAATATCATAAGTCATACTATAATCAACATATTTTAAATTAACACATCCCCCACTACTATAGAACCTTACACTTGCAACTTTAAAAATTCTTCCTATTATTCCTCTTTTTATCTCAATTTTATACACTCTATTTACAAGCATTATTTTTCTTGATATTATTATTGCTCCACTTATAACTTCAATTTTTTTATGTGTCACTGTAAATTTATAATTTTTTATAACAATTGTTGAAATTAAAAATGCCCATATATACAAAAAAATATTAATTGTTAAAAATATAAAATTTAAAGTTAATTTAAACTTTACTTCAAAAACTATATCACTTATTATAACCAAAAATCCCAAACATATATTTAAAATAATTGCAATTAACAAATAACATGTAATAATATATCTACTAGAGTTGTTAGAAATTTTTTCATATTTCATATACAATACCTCAGTATTATTATTTTACTTTTTTTACAAAAAAAACGCCATATCAAAAAAATTGATATAGCAAAAAAAAAACGAACGAAAAAAATTCGTTCAGTTCCCTCTTATATTTCGCCTCTTATAACCTAGTATACTTTGGTGTCGAAAAGTCATAATTTGTAAGTGATTCACCTGTAGGTAGACTAAGTTCTAGATTGTTAGTAACTAAATCAGCATAACTATATGATAACTTACTAGAAGTTTCATTTTCTTTAAACACAAATAAATTTGGATATGTGCTGTCAATAACCCCTTTTCTACACACACACTTATTTCTTCCTACATTAGCTTTAATAAGTATTTCTTGACCAACATAGCTTTCAACATCTTGCTTTACTTTAAGTAATGAATCTTTTGAAACCATATCCTATCACCTATATGCCTCTCTATGCCGATTATACCACTTCATATTAGTTTTGTCAAAGTAAAAAAATATATATAACGGGTTTTTATTTCATAAATATGTAAACACATTCATGAAATAGTTAGCCCGTTATATTTATCTAAATTATTTTCATTTTAATATGACATTTTTGTTACATTTATTTTTTAGAATTAATATATTCTATAGCTTTTATAAGTTGAGTGTCTTTATCTCTTGGAACACTTGAAGATTTTTGATATTCTTCAGGTAATTCTACAGTAATATTTGGTTCAATACCATTTTTATGTATTTCCACTCCACTTGCAGTATAATATTTTGCAACTGTAATAGATAATGCTCCTTTTCCATCTAATTGTTGTACTTCTTGTACTATACCTTTCCCATAAGTTTTAGTACCTATCAAAACTCCAGTATTAGAATCTTTTATTGCACTTGCAAGTATTTCTGATGCACTTGCACTTCCAGAATTTACAAGAACTGCTACGGGTATATTAATTTGATTTTTTCCATCACATTTATATACTCTTTCACTTTCATCTTTATATACTAATTTTACAATATCACATTTTGGAAGCATTTCTTTTAATATTGATACTGTATCTGATACAAGTCCACCTGGATTATTTCTTACATCAATTACAAGTCCTGTTATATTTTTACTTTTTAATTTCTCATATTCAGTTTTAAATTGTTTATATACATTATTATCAAATGACCATATACGAATATATCCTATATTTCCATCCATTATATCTGATTCAACATTATTAGGAATTATTTCTTCACGTTTAACAGTTTTTTCAAGTGTATCATTATCTCTCTTTATTATTAGTTTTACCTCAGAACCTGCTTCTCCTTTTAATTTATCTACACACTCATAGAATGATTTTTGGCTTACAACAGTTCCATCTACACTAAGTATTACATCCCCTATTTTTAAATCTGCATCTAATGCAGGTGCATCTGGCATAATTCCAAGAATTATAATTCCTTCAGATTTAGTATCATAAGTGATATGAATTCCAAGGCCACCATATGTTTCTGTTCCACTATTTAACATTTGGCTATATTCTTCTTCATCCATATATCTTGTATATGGATCACCTGTTGCCTCAGCAATACCTGCAACTGCCCCATCAACAAGTTTTTCAGTATCAATATCATCAATATATTTACTTTTTACCATCTTTATTGCATCTTCTATTCTTGTCATATATTTTGATATATCTTCACCATTTGAAGTCTTCGTATTTTTGATTAGAGACATAGCAACAAGTGTCATTGCACCTATTACAATTGCTGAAAATACAACTATTATTGAAATAATAACAGCCTTATTTATAAACCTTTTTCTTTCATTTTTGTATTCATCATTCATTTTATCTACCCTCTTTAACATTATAATTATATATTAATTATAATGTTTAGTCAATTAAAATATTATCTTTTTTTATTTTTTTACACTTGTTTTTTCAATTTTTTCTTATGTTTACTTGACATATGTTCTAAACTATTGTATAATTTAATAGTAAATTTTTAGGATATAAAACATTTGTGTTAATTATCCAATCGGAGGGAGGGAAACAATATGCCAGGAATAAAAGTTAAAGATAATGAAAGTTTAGACAATGCATTAGCAAGATTTAAAAAACAATGTGCAAAATATGGTGTCCTTGCCGAAATACGTAAAAGAGAACATTACGAAAAACCTAGTGTTAAAAGAAAAAAGAAATCAGAGGCTGCCAGAAAAAGAAAACATTAAAATATAACAGAGCTATATTTTACAAATATATTAAGGTCATATGTATAATGCATATGACCTTTTTTGTTGACATTTTATGTAATGTATTGTATAATATTACTGCATAAAACTTTATATACAAATATATTAATATTAATTTGGAGGAAAACATGAGTAAAAGACTAGATAAAGTTGACACACAAGAAATAAAATTACCAAAATCCAATAGTGATTACGGAGATAATTTTAATGGAGAAGAATTCTGCACAAAAAACACGCGGAAAAATGATAAAAAAAATACATCTTATAAAATACCATTTTATGAAAAAATACCAAAAAATCAACTTGCTATTATATCTTCTTGTATTTTAGTTGTTATTATTGTAATTGGTATTGTGGTAGTATCCCTTTCCTCACAAAAAGTAGAAAAAAAAGATGAAACAACAACTTCTTCATCAATATCTACAATTAAGGAAGAAAAAAAATATACAAATCCTATTACCAATGAACATTACAACAAGGATACTCAAACTAAATATACTTACATCGAAGAAGAAGAAAGTACAACTCAAGCGCCTTCTACTGAAATTGTCACAACTATACAACCAACAACACAAGTTGCAGAAACAAACAAACAAATTGAAACAACAGTTTCTCCTACTGTATCGTTTGAAACAGAAACAGAAACAGAAACAGCAACATACATGGAAAAAATATTATCTGTAGATGATATTTCTGTTATTAAAACAGATGATAATTTATTTATCTGTACAGCCAACGGTACATTTGATGGATATTCCGATGAAGAATTGCTAAACCTTGTTTCTATATCCTCCACATCTGGAACACCAATTATATCATCACCTAGCCTAAATGGTTCAACATTTTCTTTTTATATAGGCTTAAGCGATGAATGTGATGGTGAATTATGCATTCATTTTGGAAACTATGACTATTATCAGCCAATAAGCTCAATGAGTTAATTTAAATGCTCTCTTTAAAATAGAGAGCATTTTTTATTAATTACTATTTTTAATTATATTTTTATCAAAATATTTATAACTACCTAATTTTAAATTTCCAAGATTTAAATTTCCAATTTTTGTTCTTTTTAAATTAATAACATTAAGTCCTACGGCATTACACATTTTTCTAACTTGTCTATTCTTTCCTTCAGATATTACGATTTCAAGTTCATTTTTATCAAGTATTTTTCTTACTTTTGCAGGTTTAGTTACATACCCTCCTATATCTACGCCTCTTTTTAACATTTCTATTTTCTCATTTGTTATATTTCCACTAACTTTTGCAATATATGTTTTTTCAATTTTATTTTTAGGATGCATCATTTCGTTTGCAAAATTTCCATCATTTGTAAGTAGTAAAAGACCCTCTGTATACATATCTAATCTTCCTATTGGATATACACGTAAATTTGTATTAATCAAATCTAATACACTTTTTCTCCCAAATTGCTCCTTGCTTGTTGTAACATATCCTTTAGGTTTATTTAACATTATATATACAAGCTTATCTTCCTTTTTTATTATTTTATTATCAACTGCTATAGTATCAGATATTTCATCAATTTTAACTCCAAGATCTGTAATAACCTCTCCATTTACACTTACTTTTCCACTTTGAATAAGAGTATCAGCACTTCTTCTTGAACATACTCCACACTCAGAAATATACTTATTTAACCTAATCATTATCCACTTCCTATCACAAAGCATTATGATATTTCATATATTATATTATCATAAGCTTATGTTTATATATTATATAAATGCTAGCATATTATTGGCTAGCATTTTCTTTTTTTTCTAACTTATCAATAATATTTAAAAATTCATTTGGTAAATTACTTTGAAATTCAACATATTTACCTGTTATAGGGTGATTAAAGCCTAAAGTTTTTGCATGTAACATTTGTCCTGTAACTTTAAATTTACCATCCTTTTTTCCATACACTTCATCTCCAACTAATGGATGATTTATATATGACATATGCACACGTATTTGGTGAGTTCTACCTGTTTCTAAAGTTGCTTTTACAAGAGTTACGTTTGAAGCATAAAATCTTTTTAAGACCTCAATATGCGTAACAGCTCTCCTACTATTTTTATTCGTTACTGCCATCTTTTTTCTATCTTTTATACTTCTTCCTATAGGAAGATCAATTGTAAAATTATCTTCTTTAACTATCCCTTTAACTAATGCAATATATTCTCTTTTTATATCATGTTCTTTAAATACATCAGATAGTTTTTTATGTGCTTTATCATTTTTAGCAACAACTAAAATTCCTGAAGTGTCTTTATCTATTCTATGTACAATTCCAGGCCTTATTTTTCCATTTATCCCTGAAAGCTTTCCTTCATGAGAATACATTAAAGCATTTACAAGTGTACCCTCGTAATTTCCATTTGCAGGATGGACAACCATCCCCTTAGGTTTATTTACAATTATAATATCATTGTCTTCAAATAATATATCTAAAGGAATATCTTGTGCCTTTACATCTAGTGGTATATCATCTTTTAAAATAACTTTTACAACATCTTTTTCCTTTAGGCTATAGCCTGATTTTTCTATCTTGCCATTTACTGTTATATTTCCATCTTCTATTAACTTTTTAATATAGCTCCTAGTTATTTTTAAATTTTGCTCCAGAATAAATTTATCTAGTCTTTTTTTAACATTACTTTTATCTATAATATATTCCATATTTTTACCTATCTATTAAATATCTTTTTTATATCTTCCTCGTTAAATTGATATTTTTTATTACAGAAATTGCATTTTACTTCTATAATACCGTTATTATCTTTTAGAGCATCAATTGCTTCATCATATCCCATAGAAATAATCGCATTTTTTATTCTAATATCATTGCAATCACATAAAAGTTTAGGTGTGTTAGTATAAACTTCTTCTACCTTTTCATCTGCTGTTATAATTTTTGCAACATCCAACATATTTTCTAAATCCATCATCATAGATGTTACACTTTTTATACCAGTATTTGCATTTTCAAGAATATCTATAACTTTATCGTCTGTATCTGGTAAAGGTTGTATAAAATATCCGCCGGCCTTTAAAACATTTCCATCTTTATCTAAGTTTACTCCTAAAGACACAATAGATGGTGTTTGTTCAGATTTTAAATAATAATACGCAAAATCCTCTGCAATTTCTGATGAAACTAAATTACACTTTCCAATATATGGTTCTTTTAACCCTATATCTTTTATAACTGTTAAAATTCCTTTTCCAATTGCTCCAGCTACGTTATATTTACCATTTACATTTTTTAATTCAATTTCAGGATTACTTACATATCCTTTTATCTCTAAATTTCCATTTCCGCATGTAATTATATTTGAAATTGGCCCATCACCTGAAATCTGTATACTTAATCTATCATCTTTTTCATCTAACATTGAAGACATGATTGTAGTCATAGCAAGTGTTCTTCCAAGAGCGACAGTTGTAGTATTAGATAAATTATGAATTTCTCTTGATTTCTTTACAATTTCTGTCACATTGCAAATAACTACTCTAACACTATTTTCATGTGCTAAATATTTTTTACATATATCTTTATTTTCCATTTTTTTCTCCTTAAAAAATACAAGTATATTATATCAAAATATACTTGTATCTTCAACTTTTATTTATATTTTATAACAAAATATTATACCTTTTTTATTTTTATACTACTTTGGATTTTTTCTTTTTTATTCTTCTTGTAAGAGTAACTTTAGTTCCCTCATTTTTACTTGAATCTATTAATACCTCATCCATAAATGTTTCCATTATAGTAAAGCCCATGCCTGCATGTTCTAATTCTGGCTTTGATGTATATGTAGGAAGCATGGCAGTTTCTATATCCTCAATTCCCACTCCTTTATCTTCAATTTCTATTTTTATAACATCATCATTATCAGAATAAATATATGCTTTTACAATCACACTTTTATTTTCTAAATCATCTACTTCATCATATCCATGTTCTATTGAATTAGTAACAGCTTCAGATATAGCAGTCTTTATATCCATTAATTCATCTATAGTTATATCTAGCGTAGAAATAAAGCTAGAAATTGCTACTCTAACTATTGCAACATTTTCAAGCACTGCTTTTATTTCTATTTTCATTCTATTTATTTCTTCCATTAATCACACCTCACAAGAATTTTATCTGAAACTTTTGATAATTCTAGTATTCTTTTTATACTATGTGTTGGATTTAATACTATCATTTTAGAGTCCATAAATTTTATTAAATTATATCTTCCAATTAAAAGTCCTATTCCACTACTATCCATAAATTTAACATCACTTAAGTCTATTATAAATTCACGTGGTTGATATCTCATTATATATCCATCTATCACCGTTCTTAGTGTTTTACACGCCTTCATATCAAGTTCCTCATCCAAATCTATTTTTAAACTTCCATCATTATAATTATACCTCATTTGTACCACCTCACCAAGAGTATATCATATTAAATTAGAAAAAAATGTTGAAATTTATGAAAACAAAAAAAATATCCCACAAAATTAATTGTGGGATATTATATATACAGAATAACTGAAGGGGAGAGTTATTCTGTCTGATTATCGGCAGCAGCCGTTCTTGGAGTTAAAGCTACTGTCGGGTACTGGTTAATTTCCTCTTGACTTATGGTGGGTGGAAGAGTATGATCTTCCTCAAACTTTTTTTCAGGAGATGGACTCTCTTTGTCAGAAGAAATATTTGCATCATAACCTTCATTACCTCCGATTATGCCTTCATCTTTATTTGAGTCTTTATCACTACTCATGTCTTTATCTTTTTCATGAGTATCATAATTGCTGTTATTTGAACTGCTATAATTATTATGATACTCTGACTCCTCATAACTTTGGCCATATCCGCCGCCTTTACCGTTTGCAGGTTCATCATTATTAGAACCCATATTACTTTGCTCACTTTTTGTTACAACTTTAGTTGTAGGTTGCTCAGTAGCAGCAGTTGTTGTTGGTTTTGTTACTTTTACAGTTGACTTGGTAACATGTGCTGTTGTAGATGAAATTACTTGCTGTTTTGGATTAGGGCTATTATTTACAACTCCCATAGTAAATACAATTGCAATGACCATTACAAGCATTATTGCAACTGCAATAATAAGTCTGCCGTATTTTTCAAATATCTTCTTGAAATTAAAACTACTACTCTCATGTGTAGCTTCCCTATTATAAGTATCAAATTCCGGTTTTACTTCAATTTCATCAGCTTCTTTATTTACTTCCTCAAGAAGAGTTTCATACTTTTTCTTTTCATTAGAAAGTTTATTTCCTTCTTCAGAAAGCCTTTTTACTTCCTCTTCTTCACCGAGTTTTACTTTGTATTGGTAATCTGCAAACTTATCACTTATTTCTTTCGTTAAATCCTTTATTTTTTCTTCGTACTCTTTTATGCATTTGTCTAAATCTTTTAGCTTAGACATGAGTACATCATTATCTGAAAGTATCTTTTCCAAAGACTTCTTCTCTTGGTCTAAATCAAGAAGCTTATTTTTCAAAGAAACAGACTCATCTCCTACAGCACTATCAAGTTGCTCACATATTTCTTTCATCTTTTCAGAAATGTATCCAATCTTCTCTTTGAAAAAGTTTGAATTTTCCTCAGCGATTTTAATTTTTTCAGAAAGTGTATATTTTACTGTTCCCTCGTCTTCTCTACCTTCATTTTCTTCTTCATCTCCAGAATTTTCTTCAAGTTGTTTAATTTCATTTTCCAACTCACTTATTTTTTTATTTATGACTTCAATATCCTTTGATTCTGGTTCAGTAAAAAGTAAAAAATCTCTTTGTGTCCTAAGTCTTTTCAACTGTTCTTTAAGTTCATCAAGTTTGTTAATTTTCATAACTATAATCTCCTTAGTAAATATTTTAATGTAATATATATGAAAATTTCCCCAAAGTATCATGTCTCCCCACATAATTATCTGGAAAAATCATTATTTTTAAATTTAATTTAATAATTTAAATATAACCCTACAACTATATTATAGCATACTTTACATAAAAAATCAAGAGCTATAAAAAAAACAGGTTTTTACCTGTTTTTTATATTATTTAACTAATTTTGCTTGTACAACAAATCTACCATCATCTACAGAATAGTCACAAGTTGAAAGAGTAAGGATTGTATCATTTGAGTTAACATCAATATCTGTATTATACATACTTTTTTCTTTTAAACTATCTAAAAATGTTGAGTACTCTGTTACTGTATCAAAGTTTACATCTATATAGAAGAAATCTGGTGTTGTCTTGTAAACAGAGAATATTTGCCATTTATAATTTCCGTTTATAGTAGACATATATATTGTTTTATGATTTTTAAAAAAATCTTCTTTTTCATATTTGAATAAATCAGAAAAATACGTTGTATCTTCTGGGTTATGCCCATAAATTATAAAATGTGCCATATTATCCATATTATTTAAATTACATCTGTAATCCATGAAAAGTTCACCATATTTTTTTTCTTCACTATCTCTATCTTTAGCAAAGTAGTCTTCATTGGTAAGTCCTTTAAATACAGGTGCATCTATTGATGTATCTGGAATTTTAAGCCAAGCAACCGCATCAGGATATGTTGCATTTAAAGCTATAATTTCATTTTGTAAATTTCTATTTGATTCAATGTCATATTCCTCACTTGTTTGTTCATTATTTTGATCTTTAGATTTATTTTTTGAATTCCAATATATACTTAAACCTAATCCAATTATTGCAAGAGATATAACTACTACAATACAAATTATAATTATTTTATTTTTGCTTTTATTATTTTCACCCATTAATAGTAATACCTCCTTTATTAATATTTACCAGTCTTTGGATTTGGTACCCAATCAGCTGGTTTATCTTTATTTTCCTCATTATTCTCTTCTTTGGTTTCTTCACTTGCAGAATCGTTATTCTGATCACCATTTCCATTTGAATTTTGACCTGAGCTAGATGAACTTCCTGATGAATTTACTGCACCTCTATTTACTAATTTAAATGGACTAGAATTTACACCTATTGTCCTATTTCCGTTATAGTCTGAAGCTGTGGCAGCAACTATGGAAATATACTTACTTCCATTTGATCCTTGTATGTTACTTAATGTTATTTTTCTCTCTACTACTTTTGAATTTTCACCACTACCACTAATTGATACATTAGCTGTAAATCCATTTAGTTTTACTGAATTTTGATATAAATTTACATTTGCAACTCCAGATGCATCAGTATATCTAACAATATATGTAACTGTACCACCATTATTTACAGAAGATATATTAGGCCCTATAAGTGAAATACTTGGTGCTACTGTATCATTTGATCCAATACTAAAAGAGTTGCTATATGTAGTTGCTGAATATGCTGATCCAAGCCCATCATTTGCTATTGCAGCTCCTGATCGTATCTCAACATAATTTCCACTTGAATTTCCTCTAACATTGTTAAGAGTTACTGTATACCTACTATATGTATTTTTTATTACTCCAACATTTGCGCTAAAGCCATGAACAGTAACATATGAAGCATTAAAAGGAATACTTCCACCGTTTACTAGATTATTTCCAGAAAATTCTACAGAGAAAGATATACTATCTCCTTGAGAGCAATTTGAGATGTTGCCTATTCTTACTGTTGGTCTTGCTGTTGCCTTTACAAATCCTGTGCATAAAAAAGTAACTAATACACAAGACATTATTACAATGACAAATATTATTTTACTACGTTTTTTTAAACTTGTCATATTTTTACCTCCATTTCAATGCATTTCTATTATACCATACATTACATAATTAGTCAAACTAATGTATAAAGTTCCAGCTATTTTAATATAACTTTTTTATTTTTACTATGTTCAAATATAATATATCATTAATTTGAATAATAATCAATGTATTTTTAAAGCAAAATAAATTAACGAATTATAATCATATTTTTTACTTAAAGTAAGCACAAAACAGGGAAACAATCTAAAAATTAGTTCCCTGTTTTAATTTTATATATTTCATTTACTTTAAAGTTCATCTGCTCTTGGATGAGTCTTCATGTACTCATCTTTTGTACCCATATGAGCTATTTGTGTATAAAGCATTGTTGATGCTACATCTGTATGTCCTAATAGCTCTTGTACTGTTTTTACTTCTGCACCATTCTCTAACATATGTACTGCAAAAGAATGTCTTATTGTATGAGGAGTTATCTCTTTATCGATTTTAGCTTGATCTTTATATTGTTTTAAAATTTTCCAATAACCTTGTCTAGTCATTTTTTGACCATTTGTATTTATAAATAAAGTTTTTTCATCTTCACTACGAATAAGTAATGGTCTAACATTTTCCATATATTCCTTTAAACATTTTAAAGCTAATTTCCCTAAAGGAATATGTCTTTCTGAGTTTTTCTTTTTAACTTTTATAAACCCATTAGTTAAGTTAACATCTTCTGTTCTAAGTGAAATAAGTTCTGTAACTCTTATTCCAGTTGCATATAATATTTCAAGCATTGTTTTATCTCTTTGTCCTTTAAGTTCACTTGTATCAGGTTGTTCAAGTAACTTTTCTATTTCACTATCTGTTAAAATCATAGGTTCTTTTCTGCTAACTTTTGGAAGCTCTACATCAGTTGCTATATTTACTTCAGCAAGTTTCTTACCTACTAAATATCTATATAAACTCTTTACTGAAGCTGCACTTCTTGAAATCGTAGAATTTGATTTACCTTCAGCAATTAGATGATTTACATATTCTTTCATATCATCTTTAGTTAAATCAAATATTTTTTTACCTTGTGCTTCAAAATAATCATTGAACTGAATAAGGTCTCTTTTGTATGATGCAAGCGTATTTTGTGATGCTTGTCTTTGTTCTAAATTTTCAATAAATTCGTCAATAATAATCTTCATGATTTGCTCCTCCATTCATCATGTATATTTTACACTATTTAGTATAATTTTGCAAGGGTTTTAATAAAAATTATGTAATGTTTTTATACATTATAATCTTTTAACTATTTAAGGAGACAAATCATGGCATCTACATCTTTATATACATATGTATAACACCTAAAGAAAGTAGTTGTTCTATTATTACAGAAAGTGCTATTACGGAGAATCCAAGGATTAATTTATACATTTCTTTTATTGTTATTTTAATACCTCCCCCATTTTCCTTTGCCTCAATTAATTCATAATGAAAAGAAACTGAATTTATTGATAAATAAATAAATGCTGGTATATATATCAAATTTGGAATTATTACAAGTAAAAATAATGCAATTATTCCATTTCCAAAGCCAAATACACAAAATAATGTTGGAATGTATAGTCCAATAGAAAAACCTTTAAATATATTTGTCATACATACAAGCCCAGGTGCAATTAATGTTATTGATGAAAAATATAGTATTAAAACTAAAATACCATTCGATATCATACCATTCTTTATTACATTTATCCCTTCAAAATTTTCACTCTTTGTACTACTTAATGTATTATTTAATGTCTGTATAATCTCTGTTTTTGTACCACCTGGCATAAAGTTAAATGTAATTATTCCTACAACAAGTCCAATAATTAGACATGAAAAAATAAGGACAATGCTTTTAAAATTATTATTAATATACTCTTTTATATAATCTAACATACAAAACTCACCATACAACATATTATGCTTGTATGATGAGTTTAGAACTTGTTTATTTTACACTTTTACTTTCGGCGACTGCCAATTTATCACATCTATTGTTATATTCATTATCAGCATGACCTTTTACTTTTATAAATTTAACATTGTGAAATGATATAAGACGTATTAATTCTTCCCATAATTCAATATTTTTTGCCTTTGTTTTATCTGACTTTATCCAATTATTCTTTTTCCATGAATATACCCATTTGTTATTTATACTATTTACAACATATGCACTATCAGAATATACTTCTACATCACATTTTTTCTTTAACACTTCTAGTGCTTTAATTACAGCCATCATCTCCATCTTGTTATTTGTTGTATTTTTTTCTCCTCCTGATATTTCTTTTTCTTTTCCGTTATATATTAATATAGCTCCATAACCTCCAGGTCCAGGATTTCCGCTACATGCTCCATCTGTATATATAGTTACTTTCTTTAAATTTTCCAATATTCTCTACCTCTTTACTTGAATTTTACATTTTACTGTGCTAAACTTTATATATATACGTGTACTATACCATAATATTGTACATTTTTCAATATAAGGAGAGAGATTTTTGAAAGTTTTAGGAATAATTGCAGAATATAATCCTATGCATACTGGTCATATATATCACATATCTAAAGCAAAAGAAATTACTGGTTGTGATACGGTTATAGTAATAATGTCAGGAAGTTTTACACAACAAGGAAATATAGCAATAATAAATAAATTTGAACGTGCAAAGCAAGCTATACAAAATGGTGTCGACTTAGTAATAGAAATTCCAAGTGCATTTGCATCATCTGATGCAGGAAATTTTGCATACAAATCTGTAAGTATATTAAATGATTTAAATGTTGACGCAATATGTTTTGGCGCAGAAACTGACAATATAGAAAGATTAAAATTAATTTCAGAAACATTAATTTATAAAGATAAAGAAATATGGATCGAAATAAAAAATGAATTAAAAAAAGGTATTTCTTTTGCTAAAGCAAGAAATAACTCACTAAACAAATTTCTAAATGAAGATGATATAAATATAATATTATCTCCAAATAACATTTTAGCACTTGAATATTTAAAGACTTTAAAAATTTTAAATTCAAACATTATTCCTTTTGCTATACATAGAGAAAGTAATTTTAATAGTCATATACTTGAAAATTGTTATACAAGCAGTACAAGCATACGTAAAGCTTTAGAAAATAAATGTAACTTAAATGATATACAAAAATACATTCCTGAGAATGTATCTAAATATTTAAAAAATAATAAAATAATATTCAATAATAATTTTTTTGAAATATTAAAGTATAAAATAATATCAATGAATGAAAATGATTTAAAAGAAATAAATGGAGTAAGTGAAGGTATTGAGAATAAACTAAAAAAAGAAATTTGTAATTCATATTCATATGATGAATTCCTTTTTAAAATAAAATCAAAAAGATACGAATTAAGTAGAATTAAAAGAATACTAGTTAATATTTTGCTTAATATATATAAAGATGATTTTAACTTACTTAAAGAAAACAATTCTAATTATGCTCATATTTTAGCTTTTAATCATGATAAAAAAGATTTATTATCACATATATCAAATACTTCAAATATACCTGTTATATCATCTTTAAATAATAAAACTTTATCATATTTAAACAAATATCAAAAGCTATCACTTGATATAGATATATATGCTTCTAATATTTATAGCATGTTAATCAATCAAAAAATAAACAAAGACTATACAAATTTTATTTGATTTGTATAGTCTTTTCTATATGTTACTTATAAATTAATTAATTGCCACGCTTGTAACATCAACAATTTTTGAACTATTTGATGTATTTAATCCTAATATTTTTAATAAGCTTATAGGATTTACATCTACATACACTTTATCTTTTCTTGAATATATTACTAAATTTTCAATGTTATTTTTTATAATTTCTGTATATTTACTTGTATTATTTTTTATATCTGAAGCATTTACAATAGCACCTGTAGAATCTGTATAAGTCAAATCAGCAGATACTTCAACAAGTTTATTTACTACAGCTTTACATACATTATCAACTTTTACTTCATATAAATCCAATACCTCAGAATTTTTTACATTTTCTTTAGTTTCAATATTTACATTTACTGCATATGAATTTTCAGAAATAACTGTATCTGCTTTTTTTACTATTTCCTTTGTGTATACTGATAAAATACCTTTTTGGGCATTTGTTCTTACTATATTTGTTTTTTTATTTCCACTTTCAACTTTTAAAGTTTTAAATTCATCTTGTTTACTAGAAAATTTAGTTGTTGCATCAGATTCTACATTTTTAAATGTAACAAGCTTTAATCCACTCTCGTCATCTTTGGCAACACTTACATAATCTTCTACATTATATTCTTTTGAATATATATCAACATTTTCTTTATTTTCCTCTTCTACTTTAGGCTTACTAAATTTTAATGCATTAAAATCAAATTTAATAGCACCAAGTTTTACTCCTGCAAATCCAAGCCCTCCAATTATTAATAACATTACAAGGACTGTAACTATAACAGCAATTAGTGAATTTCCTTTTTTCATATAATTTACCCCCAATTAAGCTATACATATATATTAGCAAAAACAAAAACATTTTTCAACAGATAAAATAAAAAATAGTGTAAAACTTTAACATTTTACACTATTTTAATATAACTATATTAGTTCTATTATTGCCATTTCAGCTCCGTCACCTTTTCTTGGAACTAATTTAACAATTCTTGTATAACCACCTGTTGCTTTTTCATATTTAGGTGCAATTTCATTAAATAATTTTTCTGTTAAATCAACAGTATTACCATTGAAATCACTTATTTTATTTAAATGTCTAAACATTTTTTTCCTAGCAGCAAGTTTTGATGGTTTATCCACATTTTTATTTTCTTTAACTACTTCTCTTACTATTACCTCATATTTTTTTCCATTTTTAGAAGTTTTAGTTTCTTTTACTTTTTTACCATTTTTATCTAATTTTGCTCTAGATACTGTTTTTTCCTTAACTTCAAAGTTATCTTTTTCTTTTATTGCTAAATCTACTAAGCTATCAGCAATAGGTTTAACTTCCTTTGCTTTAGCAAGTGTAGTTTCTATTTTTCCATTAAGGATTAAAGATGAAACTAAATTGTTAAGCATGGCGCTTCTGTGAGAAGTTACTCTTGAAAGTTTTCTTGTTCCTGGCATTTTGCTTATCCTCCTTTAATTACTCGTCCTTATTTTTAAATTCAAGTCCAAGTTCTGCAATTTTATTCATTACTTCATCTAGTGATTTTTTACCTAGATTTCTAACTTTTATCATATCTTGTTCAGATTTATTTACTATATCTGCAACTGTATGTATACCTGCTCTTTTTAGACAGTTATATGATCTTACTGAGAACTCTAAATCCTCAATTGATGTTTCTAAAATTTTATCTTTCATAGATAATTCTTTTTGAGACATAATTGACATATTTTTAGCTATTTCAGATAAATCAATAAACATTTCTAAATGTTCATTTAAGACTTTAGCAGCCATACTTAAAGCTTCATATGGTTCTATAACACCATTTGTCCAAATTTCAATAATTAATTTATCATAATTTGGATCTTGACCAACTCTTGTTTTTTCAACTTGGAAATTAACTTTTTTAACAGGTGTAAATATTGAATCAATTGGTAAAACGTTTATAGCATCTGTTGAATCTTTTTCTCTTTTTCCTTCAACATATCCTCTACCTTTTACAGCAGTCATTTCAATATCTAATTCTGCTCCATCATCAACATAAGCAATATGTAAATCTTTGTTTACAACTTCTATTGTTGAATCAGTTATAATATCTCCAGCTGTAACCTCACATGGTCCCTTAGCTTTTATAGTGATATCTTTTTTGTCCACATCACTAGATTTTAAACATACTTGTTTTAAATTAAGTATTAAATCTGTAACATCTTCTGTAACTCCTGGTATTGTTGTAAATTCATGAGTTACTCCTGCAATTTTTATTGTATTTATAGCATACCCTGGTAGTGATGAAAGAAGAATTCTTCTTAGTGAATTACCAAGTGTAATTCCAAATCCTCTTTCAAGAGGCTGTGCCTCAAATCTTGCATAATATGTGTCAGCGTTAACTTCAACACATTTTATTTCAGGTCTTTGCATTTCAACCATTTTAATTCCTCCTTTAATACGCTCTGATTACACGTATTATATATAACTTAATTAAATGATTTAATTAGTTCTTAGAGTATAACTCAACGATTAGACTTTCTTGAACTTCAAGATCAACATCTTCTCTAGTTGGTTTTCTTAAAACTTTTGCCTCTGTTCTATCTTTATTTAATTCTAACCATGCTGGTACTGCTTTTAATTTATTAGTTTCCATTACAGAAACTACTGTTTTATTATCTTTTTTAGCATCTCTTAAAGAGATAACATCTCCTACTTTACAAATATATGAAGGGATGTTTACTTTCTTACCATTAACATCTAGTACTTTATATCCTACTAGTTGTCTTGCTTCAGCTCTTGAAGTACCAATTCCCATTCTGTATGCTACGTTATCAAGTCTAAGTTCTAATTGTTCGAATAAGATATCTGAAGTTACTCCTTCACGTCTGAAAGCTTCTTCATAATATTTTCTAAATTGAGATTCTGAAACCCCATAATATTCTTTAGCTCTTTGTTTTGCTCTTAATTGAAGACCATATTCTGATAATTTTACTCTATTTTTACCATGTTGTCCTGGAGCATAAGATCTTCTATCAATTGCACACTTATTTGAATTACATCTTGTGCCTTTTAAGAAAAGTTTTGTACCTTCTCTTCTGCACTTTTTACATACTGCATCTGTATATCTTGCCATTTTATATTTACACCCCCACTATACTCTTCTTCTCTTTGGTGGTCTACAACCATTATGTGGTATTGGAGTAACATCTTTTATCATGTTTATTTCCAATCCAGCTGTTTGAAGTGCTCTTATAGCTGCTTCTCTTCCAGAACCAGGTCCTTTTACAAACACTTCTACACTTTTTAATCCATGCTCTTTAGCTGCATTAGCTGCTGTTTCAGCTGCTTGACCTGCAGCAAAAGGAGTATTTTTTCTTGAACCTTTAAATCCAAGTCCACCAGCACTTGCCCAAGATATAACGTTACCTTGAGAATCAGTCATTGTAACAATTGTATTGTTAAATGAAGATTGTATGTGAGCTGCACCAGTTGAAATATTCTTTTTTACTTTTTTCTTTGAAACTGATTTTCTTTTATCTGCCATTTCTAACTATACTCCTTTCTTTCCTGCTATTGTTTTTCTAGGACCTTTTCTAGTTCTAGCATTAGTTTTTGTTCTTTGACCTCTTACAGGAAGTCTTCTTTTGTGTCTTTGTCCTCTATAGCAATTAATTTCCATTAATCTTTTGATGTTTAAAGATACTTCTTTACGAAGATCTCCTTCTACTGTATAATCTCTCTCGATTATTTCTCTTATTTTTGCTTCATCTTCTTCTGTAAAATCTTTAACTCTTTTTGTTGGTTCAATACCTGCTTCTGCAAGTATTTTTCTTGATGCAGAACGACCAATTCCATATATAGATGTTAGTCCTATTTCTGCTACTTTTTGTTTTGGTAAATCTACTCCAGCTATACGTGCCATTTACTCTTACACCCCCACATTAACCTTGTCTTTGTTTGTGCTTTGGATTTTCACAAATAACTCTAACTACGCCATTTCTTCTAATCACTTTGCACTTCTCACAAATCTTTTTTACTGATGGTCTTACTTTCATTTTAATTCCTCCTTAAAATACTTGTTAATAAATTTAACAAAAGTAAGTTATATAATAAACATGAAACTAAAATAAAAGACATTTAAGGCCATGCCTTTTACAGCCGCTCTAGTTTTATGCTTATTGCATGATTTTAATATAATAGGATTATTTTCCTCTCCAAGTTATTCTACCTTTAGTTAAGTCATATGTTGAAAGTTCAAGCTTAACTTTATCTCCAGGTAAGATTTTAATGTAATGCATTCTTAGTTTTCCAGAAATATGAGCTAAAACCTCATGACCATTTTCAAGTTTAACCTTAAAGTTAGCATTAGGTAAAGCATCTGTAACTATTCCATCAACTTCAATAACATCATCTTTAGCCACTATTCATTCCTCCTATTACAAAATTTTTACTCACTTTACGCATATAAAATAAGCAAAAGTTAACATATACATTATAACTTTTTTAACTCTAATTGTCAACATTTTTTAATAATTTTATTATTTTTTTCATGCATTTATTGAATTTTTTAAGTATATATTCTATAATAACAATATATATGCTATTATAGCTCAGTTGGTAGAGCAACAGATTCGTAACCTGTAGGTCGGGAGTTCGATTCTCCCTAATAGCTCCATTTGAAATCAACTTACGGACTTAAAAGTTCGTGAGTTTTTATTTTATATAAAACTTTAAGGTTCTCTTATCACAGAAAAGAGGACTTTTTTCATGCTTGAATTTAAAGTAATTTAAAATTTAAAACCTAATAAAGGTTTAACTGACATCTTAAAAAAATTTGAATATACAGTTAAATTAGAACAAATAAAAACTATCTTGCACACCAACCTACAAGTAGTAATACCTACTGAATACCAGATTACATATTCTACTACTATTACAATACTAGAATACAAAGTTAATGAAATATCAAATAAGCCATTTTATATTAAAGAATATAATTAAAAGTACAATATTAAAGAAATTACATAATTTTTGTTTATTACCATTTAAGATGTAAAAATCATAATTGTAGTGGATTTGGATTTCATTACAATACTGAAAAAAATATTATTAAAGATATTTTAATATTAGTGCCAAAAAGTAAATTAATTAACACTATTTAAAGAAGAAAGGAATGATGAAAACGAAAGTTACTTATACGAGAAAAGGAGATTATTTATTACCAGATTTATATTTGGAAGAAGGCGAAAATTATGGAAGGCTTAGAAGATATGGAATATTAAGATTACACTTTATTGCACAAAACAAGCAAGCACTTTATGAAACATTATTGATGATAAATAAATTAACTCATCATCTTCTTTTAGAAAGTAGATCTTGTGAAAATTATTATAAAGAATTAATGGAAAATTATATTAAGAATGATGAAAGACTGTCTGAAAAAAGCAAAGAATTAAATCCATTAGAATGGACAAAATTAATGAACAACTATAAAAATACAGCAGAAGAAATTGTCTTAAATGAATATGTTTTTATATAAATAATCTTCAAAAAAGAGGAAAAAATTATCAGAATAATTTAATCCTCTTTTTTTGTTTTTTTGAATATGGGAATAAAATCTATGTCTAGCCAGCACTGAATTTGTACTCCCACACAAATTCTTATATATGAAATTCCCATACCCTTTACTGAAATAATAATATTAATTAACAAATAATTTCAATTATAAATTGTAATTTTGCATTATGATTTGTTCTTCCATATCTTTTCTTTTATAAATATTCTTAATTCAAATCCTAACATAAATAGTGTAGCTATTAAAAAACCAATCATTAGAATTTTATGTGCAAAATGAAAATATCCAATATAACTGATAATCGCAATAAGATATATGATTACTAATATATGCCATTTCTTTGAAGCACTATCTAATATAATTTTTGTTTTTAATTTTTTATCATTCTTAATTAAATCATCTAAACTAATTTCAAACACTTCACTAATTGTTATTAAATTTTGTATATCTGGATAACCTCTATCACTTTCCCATTTTGCAACAGCATTTCTCGAAATAAATATTTTTTCTGCAAATTGCTCTTGTGTCAAATTCTGCATTTTTCTAATCTCTTTGATTTTTTCACTAAATTTCATTATATACAACGCCTTTCTTGCAAAGATTGTATTATAAGTTTTTCTTTAATTAAATACACTATTATAAACTTCACTGTTACTTTTGGTAACAATTCGTAAAAATTGTAATTTTTATGTTACTTTTGATATTTTTCTGGTGCTATTGATATATCTCTTATCATATCTCCATTAATCAAACGAACTTTGTTTTTTTCTTCAACTTTTACCCAATTTCCTTCTACCGCAACTATTTTTCCTTGTACTCCAAAAGTCTCATTAAATAATATGATTGTGCATACTTTTCCTATAAATTCCTTCATTAATTCTTGTGGCATTTTTCTTTTCCTACCTTTCTTTTTTCTTTTTATTATTCCTAAATACAATTTATTTCTTCTTGGTATTATTATACAACAAAAAATTATAATAAACCAGAACCACCAATTATTTATTTTTAACACCTCCTTCAATCATAATAAAAAATTACTATTTATCGTTATTGTCTATCAAATTTTTCATTTCTTTAAGTTTTGTTTCTAATAATTTTTTATCAATTAATTTTAACTTATATTCAGAAATCATAGTCTGAGACATGTTTTTACTAATTGAATATTCAACAACATCTTCATCTTTAGAACTACAAAGTATTACACCAACGCTTGGATTCTCTTGTTCTTTTTTCACATCTCTATCTAGTGCTTCTAAATATAAATTCATTTTTCCTAAATATTCTGCTTTAAATTCTCCTAATTTTAATTCAAATGCTACTAAACAAGATAACTCTCTGTTATAAAATAATAAATCAATAAAGAAGTCATGATTTCCAACTTGAACTCTATATTCATCCCCAATAAAAGTAAAGTCTTTACCAACTTCTAATATAAAATCTTTTAAGTTCTTTATAATTGCATTTTTTAAATCCTTTTCAGAAAATTCATTTGGTAAATCCAAGAACTCTAAACTATAAGTATCTAAAATTCTAGTATTGGGATAATCGTCCTCATCTACAGTTTTATTTACTGTTGGTAATTGTTTTCCATCTGAAAGCATATATCTTTCATAATATGCTGATGATATTTGTCTATCTAATTCTCTTTTTGAATAATTATTTTTAATAGACAATTTTAAATAAAAATGTCTTTCTTCTTTGGTTTTAGCTCCACTTAATATAAGTAAATTGTTTGTCCAAGACAATTGCGTCACCAGTGGTGTCGCAATCTCATCATCTTTATAAGTACTATAAAATTAAATCATACGTTCTATATTTCTTTTAGTAAATCCCTTTATGTTAGGATAATTATTTTTCATAAAATCTGAGGCTTTTGTTGTTATTTTATCACCATAATTACTATTTTCTTTTAGTTCATATAGGAATTTACCAACTTCTAAATACAATAAAATCATTTCTTCATTTACTTTTCTGTAAGCATTATTTTTTCGTTTTTCAATCATTTCAATAATTTGATTAAAATTAATATCTAACATATATAATCACATCCTTAAAATAAGTTATTTGCAATTTTAAACAAATTATATCATTTAATTTGAAAACTTTATATACTTTCATTGAAATTCGTGAAAATTTTGTATATAATATTTTTAGAAAGAGAACTTAGTTCGTAACTTGTATGTGCTTCGCTCCAGTAACGTTTCTGTTCGAACTTTTTATAGAACAGATAGATATGAAAATCAATCAGTAAAATGGTTGATTTTTTTATTTTGTGAAAAAATCATCCTAAATCTAAAATGGAGGGATGGTGTAAAAATGAATATTATCAAAGAAGAATTACAATTTGAGGAAAGCTTAAAGAAAAGACTAGAATTTATATGTGAATTCTCTAAGGTTACTCCTACTTTTATTAATGGCAGTATAAGAAAAATTGAGAAGACAAATATCTCATATATTGAGCCACATAAGGTAATAATTAAAGATACTACATTTCTAGTTTTCAATTATTCCAATGATGTTTATATTTCTAACATTACTGAAAAGATAAAGCTATCAGAATTAGAAGAATATCTGAAAAGCATGTAAACATCAGCAAAAATTTGATGAGCCTAAAGAACAATTAGAAAAGAAAATCAAAGAGCAAAAAGCAAAGTTAGAAAGAATCAAAAAAGCCTATGTTAACGGAGTTTTTGAATTAATAGAGTATAACGAAGAAAAGAAAATTGTTGAAAAAGTTCTAACTTACCTAGAAAATGAACTAAATGCAACAGATTGTGCCGAAGAATTAAGGTTTACACCAAAAGACATTTTACTAAAACGAGATATTGACTTTATTAACAAACTAAAACTTAATAAAGAATATCAAGAAATAACTAAAACTTGGAAAGATTATACCAGAGAAGAACAATCAGAACTTATAATGAAATATGTTGATGATATAGAACTTGCTTTAGTTGGTAGATAAATTGTTGTAAAACAAATAAACTTTAGAGATTCAATTTGTAAACCTTATCAAGAATTATATGAAAATGGTTATATTGATACTACAAAGCCTATGATATTAGGTAATGTATTAGGAAGTGTCAGATTTAGTAATTATTTGCCAGAGGAAGAAGTTGGCGAAATTATTATGAGATTAAGACAATACTATGATGTAAGTTTTGCAGGGGCAACTTACTATGTTGATAAGCAAATGTTTTATTTTAACTTTGCTGAAGATAATAGTGCTATTGTTAGAGTATTTCCTTTAAAAGACTATTATAAACTTGATCCAGAGGGCAAAATGCCAACTTATGAATTTGGAATAATCTATATTAACGAAGAAGATAAATTCCAAATGCAAGTTATCTTCTATATTTTTTATAAAATATGTGGCTAAAAAATGTAAAATATAGTATAATTTTGTCAGTTTAAATTAAATCTAATCTAATAAGGAGAAACACATGAAACAAAAAATAAGTAATAAAAGTGTAATGTCAGTACTTTTATTTGTATTACCATATATAATAGTAGAATTTACAAATATAATACTAATAACAATTGACAGATCATTATCTAATTCTATTGGTACAACTGCAATTGTAGTATTTGCTTCACTTATAAGCTTGGACTCTGCAATCAATACAATACAAGAATGTATATCACAATCACATAGTATTGTACTATCAAGAGATAGAAAAAATAATAATAGCATTAATACTGTAGCTATTTTTTTACAAATTTTTAGTAGTATGATTATATCTTTGATAATATTTATATTTGCTAATAAACTAACTTATATTTATACTTTAGAAAATGACGCCAGAAATATTTTAACATGTTTATTAAAATTAAAAGCAATTCAGTTACCAATTTTAGCAATAAGTTATATTCCAAAAAATGATTTAAAGGTAAAAGGGAAAACAAATCTTGTACTAATTGCAACAGTTATATCTTCATTATTTAATATTCTTGGAGATATAATAAGTATTAAATTAGGATTTAATGAAGTTGGAATATATGTAGCTACAATCATATCTACACTTATAAATACGATTTTATTATTTATATTTTCGAAATATAAACATAGAAAAATAAAAATGGTATATATAAAAGATATAATTAATCATGCTAAAGATTTATTATTTAATAAAGCAATTCAAAAATTTGCATACATTTTTCTTGAGAGCATATCAAGTTCTTTCGGCACTAATGTTTATGTTATAGTATGTGTATGTTCTGCTGTTGTAGAAGTATTATTACAATTAGCAGAAGGATACTATACAGGGCTTTTAGTTTCTTATGCAAATTCTATAGAAAATGAAGAAAATAACCTATTAACAAAAGTAAATAAAATTACAATTTACTCTTTAATATTTTCACTAATATTTTTTATTATTATTCCATATCCAGCTTGGTATTTTTTAGGAAGAAGTGTTCCTTGGAGCGAATGTGGTATATATGTTTATTTATATTCAACTGAATTTTTTACGTATATACTTAATAATAACTATTTAGCATATTTATCTGCTAATAAAGATACAAAAGCTATTAGATTAACTTCATTTATTGGTGGTATATGTATAAGAATACCATTACTTTGTCTAATAAAATATTTTAATATTGGACTTGTTGGCTTAGGATTAGTTTGCACTGTTGATAGGCTTGTTAGAACTATATATTTAAAATCTTATATTAAAAATAATAAAAATCTATATAAAGATTAAAACAAATTTTCGTAAATATATTGTCAACTTTTTAATATTATTGTAAAATAGTATAGGAAATGGAGATGATTCGAGATAAATAAATTAAAAGAGAATGAAGATTATAATAACAAAACTTTTGAAGATATAAAACATATTGATGAAAATGGAATTGAATTTTGGTATGCTAGAGAACTTATGACTTGTCTTAATTATAGTAAATGGAGCAATTTTAAAAAAGTCATTTCTAAAGCTATAAAGTCTTGTGAAAATAGTGATATATCAGTTTTTGACCATTTTGCCGACGTCGGTAAAATGGTGCAAATAGGTTCTGATGCACAAAGAGAGCAAAAGGATTATAAATTAACTCGTTATGCTTGTTATTTAATAGCACAAAATGGAGATAGTAGGAAAAAAGTAATTGCTTTAGCACAAACATACTTTGCAGTACAAACAAGAAAACAGGAAATAACTGAAAAAGAATATAGTTCATTAACAGAAGATGAAAAAAGATTTTATCAAAGAAATTTAACTAAAAAAGGAAATTATTCACTTAATCAAACTGCTAAAAAAGCTGGAGTTAAAAATTTTGATAGATTTCACAATTCAGGCTATAAAGGTTTATATAATGGAGAAACAGCTGATGATATTGCAAAACGAAAAGGGTTAAGATATAGAGAAGATATTTTAGATAATATGGGAAGTGATGAACTAATTGCTAATTTATTTAGAATTTCACAAACTGAGCAAAAATTAAAGAAAGATAATATACAAACAGAAAAAGAAGCTAATGAAACTCATTATAATATTGGAAAAAACATAAGAGAGGTAATTGCTAAAAATGGTGGAACTATGCCAGAAGATTTGCCAACACCTAAAAAGAGTTTAAAACAACTTGAAAAGGAAAATAAAAAAAGTTTAAAAAAGCAATAATTATGTATATAATTATTATTTCTTAAACTTTTTCATAAATATCGCTATAATTTTGTTGCAATTTATAAAAATTATGATATACTTTAATAAATTGATTGATATTTGTATCAATCGTCACGAGAGCCGAAAAAAGTTGTAGATAACTACGCCAACGGCTCCATTTGAATATAGCTTACGGACTTAATTGTTCGTAAGTTTTTATTTTATATAAAACTAACTGAAAAAGAGGACAAAATTATCAAAATAATTTAATCCTCTTTTTATATTTTCCTTATTTTGGGAATAATGTTCTTGTCTAGCAAGCACTGAATTTGTATTCCCGAACAAATTCTATTATGGAAATTCCCATACCCTTAAATTTTAGAAAGGAGACCTTAAATTATGAGAATAAGAAATAATAAAATTAATGTATTTTTAAGTGATGATGAAAAATTTATTTTAAAAAGGGATTCTTCAAAATTAAACTTATCTCAATCTGAATATATTAGAAATTTAATTATAGGATATAAAGTTAAAAATCCAGAAGTTAAAGAAGAAATAAAAAATAGTATTGGTGAATATATTATAGAAAAATTTCTTAAAACATTAGAAGAAAATATCAATTGTTTAATCAAAGTAAAAAATAAATTTCATTATCTAGTTTATTTTGAAAATGAACAAGCAATTGGGACTAAAATAGAAGCCTTAAAAATACAAAACAGTGAGATAAAAGAATATTTATCATCTATTAGAAACGATAAAGACAATGCCGGCTAAGCATTGTCTTTATAATTTATATATTTAAAAATTGTAAGTTGAGATGACATTTCCTTCTTCATCATAAATAGTTGAATCTACATTTGCCATATATAAAACTTGAAAGTCTGGATTATCAAGAGTATATCCTGCTTCGATAGCCCAATCAAATTCATTAATAACAGCTTGTTTAACAGCTACGTTATTGCTGTCATCAATTAGTTGACAGTTAATTCTAATCCAATTCTCATCATCATAAGCAACAATACAAACATTATTATTTTCAGCAATTTGTTTTGAAACTTCTTTATGCTTACTTGTTATCACATATATCTTGCCATCATACATAATTGGATCTCCAAAAGGTCTGCAACTTGGCTTATCTCCTTTTACAGTAGCTAAATAATTAACTTGTGTATTTTCCTTTAAAAATTTAAATGTTTCATTCATATTACCTTTCTCCTTAAAAATTATTTTCAATAACTTTGCCTAATTCTTCATGCTTATTTGTATAAGAATGATTTGCACCATTAATTACTTCAATTTTACAATTTGATATATTGTTTTCTAAATATTTTTTTACTATTTCAATAGGTTGAGTTAAAACACACTCATCAATGTTTCCAAAAATAATTAAAACAGGAATATTTATGCTATTAAGAATTGGACTCTTACCATTTTCTCCATCACTATATCTAATAAAATCATTCTCTCCACCAGGTAAAAAATCATAATAATATGTCCCGGCAGCAATCTTACCATTAGCCATAACAGAGAAATCTATTAATTCCTGTTCCTTTCTTTCGTTTACAAGCCTAGTAGCATCTTCTTTGGCTATTTCATATTCTGTTTTGTTTAAGAATTTTTTACCTTCAGAAGGAATATCACAAGGTGCTAATAAAACTATTTTATTTATACTATCATCTTTCTTTTTATTGTAATAATATAAAACCTTATTGCAGCCATAACTATGTCCTTCTAATGTTATTTTGCTATAGCCTTTTTCCTTTGCCCATTTTATAACACCTTCAATATCTAATAAACAATCTTTGAACCTTTCTAAACTTCCACCTATAATAATAGAAGTGTCACCTTTCGAGAACTCTGAAATATAATCTTTGCCTCTATTATTGAAAGTTAAAAAAGCATAATTTTTGTTTGTATAAGTTTCTGCTAAAATGTCTAAAAATTTATTTTCATAGAAATTACCATTTAATCCGTGAACATGGATTACTATTTTATTTGTAATATTATTAGGTGCATATAATATACCAACTTGTTCTATACCATCAATAGAATTAATTCTTACTAATTCTTGTTTCATAAGATTTATTCTCCTCTCGTTTTTAACACTTCAACAGCTTGCTCTCTATGTAATTCCTTAATTATTTCTATTTTATCTTTTGAGTATTTTGCTAACTCGTCTATATTTGTTATCATTTCTGGACAATAATTATCATTGCTATCTTGAAGAGTAGCAGCATAAACCACTTTTGAAAATTCTTCATATAGAATTGCTCCCATACACATCATACAAGGTTCACAAGATACATACATTGTTGCACCTTTTAAATCTCCATAAAGATTTTTATTTTTAGAAGCACTTTCTATTGCTTCTAATTCTGCGTGTGAATACATACTTGTTTCCATTAAAGTTTTATCATCACTTCTGCCAATAATTTTATTACCTTTAACTACAATAGCACCATAAGGATATTTGGCATTTTTACTAATTTCTATTGCTATGTCTATATAATTCTCATCGGTCATAATTACACCTCTCTATATTTCGTTTTCTTTCAAATACTCAATTATTTCTATAAAGTTTTTATCATCTTCATACTTACTTCTATCAAATTCAATCCAAGCATTAGAGATACTTTTTTCACTATCCAACACTTTTCTAACACTAGGATTATTTATAATTGGATTATTAGGCTGATTTTTTAAATCAAAACATCCTTCTTGATCATATAATTTCATTTGAATATCACATTCTAATTTATCACAATGATAAGCAAATAACGCTTCATCGGTTTTTCTTTCATTATATTCATCTAATAATGCTGAAATTTCATCTTTTCCAAGAAAATCTTTCAAAATATAATTGGTTGCTTCTTTTCCTTTAATTAATTTTTCTTCTCGTGTTGTTTCATAAAATGCTAAATCACCAATTTCAATTTCTTCTAGTTCATGAACTGCCAACATGAAAATAATTTTCATAATATCTAATTTATAGCCAAACTGATAATAAATAGATAATGCTAGCATTTGAACTCCATAAATATGTTCTGCAACACTTTCTATTCTCTCTCTTTTGGCATTCCAGACTTTAGGACCTGTCCTAATTGTATCTTTTAATTTAGTACATAAAGTATAAAATTTTATTGAATTTGCTATTTTTGACTTCATAATTTTCCTCCTTAAACTAGTTATTATCTATAAATTCAGATATTGCTTTTGCTAGTTTATCAAAATCAAAATTTTTATTTATAGAAGGAACATGAATAAAAATCATCTTTGTATCAAACTTATTCTTATTTATATATTTTAAGCCTTCATAATAAATATTATTGCATAAATAATTACCCGCATTTTCTGAGATTGAATAATCAATATTATTATTCTTAAATATTTTTATAATTTTTTTTATCGGAAAGTTAGTATTTAAAATAGTGTTATGTTTCTTGGCTTTAAGTTCAATATATACATCATCTACAAGAGGTTTTTGTCCTAAGGAAATAACATATTTATAATTATTGCTTAATTCTTTGGCCAGTTCAGCTTCACTTGTTTTAAAACTATTTGTTAATTCAACTTTATCAATACTTTTACTTGTTCTAATTTTGTGTAATAATAAACTTGAAGAATTATTTTTCCCCTTAAAACATGTTATTAATATATTTGAATGTTCTCCTCTGAATTTCATTTCATCATTTTCAATTTTTGATTGAATTTTATCAGCATCAATTAAGACTTTCTCCATAAATTTTTGCAATATAGAACAAGCAGTCATTGTATCAATAGTAGGATATACTAGCAAAAAGCAAGATGTAATTGATACTAATGAAATTGTTACATTCTGCATTGGTATAGATAGCCCATAATTGGATGGACCTATTAAAAGCATTCTATCTGTATTTGGTATTATTCCTAATGATTCTTGGCTTGCTTTATAATTTCCATGTACAAACATTGAAGATGATTTGTAATATTCTCTGAGATTTCCCATATCTGTTGCAGCTTCTATATCTCTAAAACTAGCCTTTCTATTTAATAATTCATTTGCCCATCCATATTCTCCTTTTGCGTAATCTTTACCATACATTTCAACAACATAATCATAATTATCTTTTAAATTTGCAAATGAAACATCAGTATGTGAAGGATGACCTTTTTCTCTATTTAATCGTTCTTCTCTGTATGCTTGTATATGAAAATAATTTAAATATCTTTCACATAAATCACTGTCTTTTTTTTCAAATAATAATGTCCCAATTACAGACAATTCATAAAGTGTTCTCCATCTACTAAAAGCACCATCAGAATAACCATTTTTAAGCAATACTAAACATTCTTTTGATGTAAGAAGTGCTCTTGCATGAATGGTACGCAATGAATGAAATAATAAATTCTTTTCTTTTTCTGCATCTCCAATAAAACTTTTATAATACATTTCAGCACATTCTTGTGACATTTCAATTATTGTTTCAAGATTATCAATAGGTTTTTTCCATTGATTATATAGTGTTTTATTATAATCTGAAGCTATTTTTCTATTTTCAGTTAACATATTTTTCTTATCTTTATCTAAATCTTTAAATAATATTTTAGAACTATTATTTATTGCAAAATTCATAATCGATTGAATAAAGTTAGGGTCTTTTTCAAGCTTTTTTGTTATTGTAATTTTATTTTCTTCTATCAATTTTAAAAAAATTTCATGATATGTTTTCATTCTACACCTTCCAACTAACCAAAGACAAATACTAATAAAATTATACTATATTTACTAAAAATTGTCTATAAGCCTATTGAAATAATCCTAATATCTGCTATAATTTAGTTATCAGTTGATTTAATCAATCTTGGGAGTTATATATTTCGCATACGTGTATAGTTAAGGCTCCATTTGAATATAGCTTACGGACTTAAAAGTTCGTAAGTTTTTATTTTTTATAAAACTAACTAAAAAAGAGGAAAAAATTATCAAAATAATTTAATCCTCTTTTTATATTTTTCTTACTTTGGGAGTAATGTTCTTGTCTAGCCAGCACTGAATTTATACTCCCGCATAAATTCTACTATGGGAATTCCCATACCCTTTACTAAATCATATGTTATCTTCAATTTCAATTATACAAAGTTTATGATCAAAATTGTTTTCTAATACTTCTTTTGAATTAATAATTATTTTATTACTAACTATAATGTGATCTGACTGCTTATCTTTTCTGGTTGGAACATCTATTAAATCATTACACTTTTTCATTATATTTGGAAAAAGATTATTAACATTATCATAATTAAAATCACCACATAGGATAAACTTAGAATTCAAATCAAATTCACTATTAAATTTTTTATCTGCTTTTTCAAATATTTCCATATAATCTAACGAATCCTTTTTAAATACATGAAATGGTAAACAGTGACCTGTGATAATCTTATAGTCTTTAATATTTGTAATAATAAAACCTTTGTCATGGGAATAATACATTGTATTACTATCTACTGAATATACTAGATTAGGATTATCAAGCATAAATAATTCCGAATCTTTTATTTCATATTTTGAGCAAATCACAACACCCATTCTACATCCAATATTTATATGTGAGTCTGATAACTCATATTGAATACTATATTTAAGTCCTGAATTTTGCCTAATGTAATCGTTTATTGGAGATAAGTAATCAGATTTTATTATTGCTTCTTGCAGACATAAAACATCTATATCTTCTTGCTCAATTCTTTTTAGTATGTATTCATAAGAAGAATAATCTAATTTTCCATCTTTATTTGTTTCATCTTCACCAATATTCCAAGTAGCAATTCTCATTCTAACGCCTCCAAAATATCATTCATATTGTTAATAGTTTCAAATTCACTTTCTGAATATTTTTTATATCTATCCATTAATAATAAATTAAATCCATATTCTTTAGCTTTTTGTAAAATATGTCTTCTATCATCAATATAAAGTGATTCACTAGGATTAACATCCTTGTATTTGGCAATAAATATATCAAATAGCTTTTCTTCCTTTATTGTCGTAAACATAGATGATATTATTATACCTTTGAAATATATAGCTATTCCTTTATTATTTAAGACTCTAAAAGAAGATGGCCATCCATTTGAAATAATATATAGATTATATTTTTTTGATAATTCTTCTAAAATTGGCTTATCATCATCAAAGAATATAAATTTGTCATCATTATAAACACAATCATCTGCTAATTTATTTGCAATATCCATGCTTGCATTAGGATAATTTATATCTTTTAAAACATTGTAATAATAATTTGAAAACATTTCATGTTCATCTTTTTCTGTTTTAGGTTTTTGTGTCTGTAAGTACAAATACTTTTTTAAACTCATTTTTAAATTTTCTTCATCAATTAAATTCTTATCCAAAATATTCCAAAAGTTAGTAGTAATAAACCAGTGTCCGCTTTTAGGTTCTGCTAATACACCACCAATATCAAATATAATATTTTTCATTGTTCCTCCTATTTAAATAATCTAGTTAATATAGAATATTTCCAATTTAATGTTGCTTCTTCACAAAAATGTTCATATTTTATAATTTTTATTTTAATTAATGTATCATCAAATATTTGATTATTATCAAATACTTTCTTAATTTCTAAATATTCATTTCTAATATCATTGCCATTAAGCATTGAACTATCAAGTTGTTTATGTATTAGTTTTTTTATGTCCTCGGTAATATATTCTCTTTTATCTGAATTATATAGTTCAACCTATTTATACATAGTAAGAATCGCAAGATATTCATCTTTCTTCATATCATTTAATTGTTGCAATATTCCAAATATAATTATTTGATAAAATGTAAAAAATATTGTCATTCTTTCGATAAAATCAATAAAATTTTCTGTTGGAAGATATATATTAGTAACTTTTGTTAATAAATATGAAACTCCAATCATTTCAGTTAAGTATAATATTATTTGAAAATTTTTTTTAGTTATTAAATAATTTTTTTTAACATTCCTTCACTTCCTATCTGCTAAACTCCAATACTCCAATTTTGCTAGAGATAAACCAATATTATAGAATATACCAAATTTTAAAAATATATAAGAGTCAAAAGTTTCTAATACATTATTCAAATATAAGTCTTGATACTTATATAAAATGGTAATATCTTTTTTTGATAAATAATGATAATCAGAATAATGTAGATTATTTCTACATTTTCTATTTATAGAGTAAAAATTATCATTTATATCTCTTTTATTTTTTTCATACCAGATGCCACATCCGTTACCCAATCGATTTCTGCCTCACATACATCATGCAGCACTCTTGCAATAGCCGTCTGTTTCATGGCATTATCTTCCAGATGTAATATCTTTAAGTGTTTCATCCAATCTTCTCCTTTTGCCATACATTCTCACATTCTATTTTTACAGTATAATACAATTTTCTTCATTTTCCAATTCACATATTTTTCTAAATTCCAACCTTGACATATATAGATTCCCGATATATATTATATATAGATAATCTATATATGATTATGAGAAAGAGAGGAATTGAAAATGGCAATTGATAAGAGCCTGGTATCAGGGAGTACTTCAATGTTATTGCTTCGGCTTCTTGAAGAGAAGGATATGTATGGATATGAGATGATAGAGACACTGGAGAG
>OLOX01000258.1_pt1 | contig 55832 bp, 86 predicted proteins | sample 1672091 | NCBI WGS metagenome assembly OLOX01 (sample SAMEA3136644, study PRJEB25190) | human gut metagenome | reverse complement strand
ATATATATATATATGTAATTATTACTACAGTAATAGACATAATTCCAATTATTGCAAGAATTGATATTATATATTTAGATGTTTCATGATTATTTTTCATATTTGCCTAACACCTGTCTTTTTATTCTGTCTTCTACTCTTTTATTAAGATATAGTAAAGCTATTTCAATGTGTCCTAATGCTTTTTCATTATATATATTTGCAAAGTCACCTGATTGAAAACCCTTTAGTATATCTCTAGCTATCTCTAATAAATCATTAGGGAGTAATCCATTTGCTAGATTTGTCTCATTTCTTGGGCCGCATTGCATTTGGATTTTATTTAAATATCCATAGTTGAGTGTTTCTTCTGTTACTTGAGTTCCGTTTGGAACAATCATATATTGATGATTTGCTCCACCTGGTCCAATATTATCTATTGCATAAATGTCGTTTAAGTTTTCTTTAGTTTGTATTGTATCTAATTTTCGCATTAATTCACCTCCTTTCTTGGTTTCTATATAATCAATTCCTCTTAGAACATATATTATTAAATCTTCAATACATAATTTTCTATTCATAAATTAATTCTCACCTATATGTTCTATTATTTTATTTTGCTTTAAAGATTTTTGAACATCTATAATTCTTTGATTTGATGAACCTCTAAACCTTAAGGTTAAGTCTTTTAATTCATTTATGTATTCTCCATCTACTAATACATCTATATATTTAAGAATTGGATTTTCTTTAATTTCTTCAAATCTAAATCCTGTATATAACCAAATTGTATGTGTTGGATTTTTTTCTTTATATTTTGTTAAAAAAGGAATAAGCTCTTTGTAGCTATATATTGGGTCTCCTCCACTTATTGTTATGCCATCTAGCATAATATTTTCTTTGCATTCCTCTATGAAGGATTCTTGCAGTTCATAAGTAAATGGATAACCATAATTGAAATCCCATGTTTGAGGATTTTGACAGGATTTACATTTATGTAAACAACCACTAACAAAAATTGTATTTCTAATTCCGTCTCCATCTACAACAGAATCGTATATTATTCCACCTAAATTCATTTACATCTCTCCTAATGAATGTCTAACTCTATCGTGGACTTCTTCTATTTTTCCTTCATTAAATTTTCTATAATCTGTAGTTAAGTAACCTGTTACGCGTCTAAGTCTTTCAATATCTTTACTACCACATTCAGGGCATTTGTCATTTATTTCAGAAGAATATCCACAATTCATACATGTATCAATTGGGAAATTTAATGCGAAATATGAAACATCTTTAGACATAGCATAATCAATCATTTTTTCAATAGCTTTTAAATTATTTATCATGCTAGATTCTAATTCTACATACATTATATTTCCGCCCGTAGCTAATTTACTAAAAGGAGCTTCTTTGTCGATTTTATCTTTAATAGTAATTTCATCATATACTGGAATATGATGTGAATTTGTAATATATTTTTTATCCGTAACTCCCTTTATTACTCCATATCTTTTAACTAAATCATTTCGTAATGTCTTGCAGCAGTTTTCGGCAGGAGTAGCATAACAACTAAAGTTCAATGAATTTCTTTCTGTACACTCTTTTGTGAAATTATAAATTCTTTCTACGATTTTATATGCAAAATCATATATTTTATCATTATTAGTTTGGGTTTCTCCAAACATAGCGACCATTGTTTCTGCTATACCAATATAGCCAATTGCAAGCGTTCCATGTTTCATTGATTCTCTTACATCTTCCTCTAAATTTAATTTTCTACCTATTGTGTTTTTCATTAATCCATTTTGATGTAAAAAGAATCCGCTTTTGGCTTTTTGAGAACATATCCATTCGTATCTATCTAATAAAGCCTTTTCAGATAATTTAAGCATATTATCTAAGTCTTTCCAAAAGCCTTCTATATCTGCTTTATTTCTTTCTCCTAAACATATTCCATTTTTAATACCGATATCAACTAAATTTATTGTAACTGGAGAAATGTTTCCTCTGCCACCTTTACTCCAACCTAATCCGTTTATATCCTTACCTACTGTTGTTCTACATCCCATAGTAGAAAACTCGTCATCTGGACAATTTATTTCTTTCTGATAAGATATATCTACATTACAAAAATTAGGATAGATTCTTTTACTTAAGCTTTCAATAGCTAATAGTTTTAAATCATAGTTTGGAGTTCCTTTTTTATCGTTAATACCTTTCTTATATTTAAATATTGAGATTGGAAAGATTGATGTTCTATGAAATTTTCCAATACCGTTTATACTCGCTTGTAATAAAGATTTAGAAACTAATCGTCCTTCTGGAGAAGTATCTGTTCCAAAGTTTATAGATGTAAACGGAACTTGGCTTCCAGCTCTACTTTCGAGAGTATTTAAGTTATGATAAAGACTTTCTGCTCCTTGCATTGTTTTTTTTATAGTATGTCGTTTTGCGACTTCATATTCTTTTGGATAGTAATCTTTCAAATAAGAGCTTTCTAATTTAACTTTGTCTTTAATTGATTCAACTATTTTTTTAGCTTCTTGTTCTGTAATATCTCTTAAATCAACTAAGGCATCTACGAAAGTCTTTCTAAAAGTTATTGCGACATATGGTGCAGCATCATAATCTATTTTATTTGCTCCAACTCCTCCATATTGGACTTGACTCTCACATTGAAATACAACTGCTACGAGTTGAAAGAAAGTCATGATATCATTTGGCTTTCTTACATCTCCATTTCTTGTTTCAAAACCTTTATTGTTGTCAAATAAATCTTGAAAATCTATAAACAAACAATTATGCTGTCCACAACAATAACTATCTAAATCATGAGTATATAATCTGCCTTCTCTATGTGCTTTAGCTACCTCTTTATCTATTAAATTATTTAATGCATATTCTTTTAAAAAATAAGAAGTTATTTTGGCATTTTTACCACTAAAAGAACCTTCGTCTACATTTGCATTTGCATTTTCTATATTTTTCATTTCTATAATTTCTTTAATTCTATCTTGAGATTCTTTGTATAAATGAGCTTGTTCATCTCTTATTTTTCTTCTATTATCACGATATAAAATATAAGCCTTAGCAACTTCTGTTAAGCCATTTTTCATTAATTGATTTTCGATTATATTTTGAATATCTTCAATATGAATTAAGTCTTCGTTGTATTCTTTATTCCAATCCGATATTTCATTATCTATTTTTTCAACGACTTTATCTAAATCTGCTTTATCGTATTTATCACATTCTTTCATTGCTTTTGAAATAGCAACCTTTATTTTATTTAAATCAAAATCTACTAAACTGTTGTTACGTTTTATTACAAACATTTAACTCCTTCTTCCTATTTAAAAATTTCGTCATTAAAATCATCTTTTAATTTAAATTTGCTTTTTTTAATTGTTTCAAATATTTCAAATATTTTATCAATACTTGTAATTTTTTCTTTTTCTACTATACATTGTACAGAATATCCATCGTCTAAATCATTTCCTATTATTATATCTTTTCTAAAGACTGAAATAGTAAAATGAATATTGTTTTCGGAATCATCATAATAGATAGCTCCATCGTCAAATTTAAAGCCTTTATCCATTAATTGTGAGTCAATTTCTTTTGAAATATAAGGCTTTACTCTCATTGAACATGTTGCACAATTATTCATATCAATCGCTCCCTTAAATATACTTTCTCAATAAAAGAATGTTCTTCTAATTCTTCTAATGAAAATAAATAACCTATTGCATTATCGCCCATTCTAATAACTTCTAACTCATTAGGTTTATGACTATTAACCCAAAAATTAAATTCTAATACATTAATGATATACAAAACATTTGTATATAAAATATAATAAAGAATATAATTTGCTCTAGTCTTCTCAAAACAGCCAATTGAATTGTATTTTATATTACTATATTTTTCATATATAATATTTCCTGTTTCAAAAGCTAGTCTGTCGGTTTTAACTTCTAATTTTATTTTTCTATCGTTTTTATATATAATAAAATCAATATCCCATTTTTGAAATTTTCTCTCTGTTCTAACATCTTTAATTTTTGTTATAGTTTTATCTTGTTTAAGTAATTTTAAAGTTAGTTCTTCTCCAACGTTTCCGAGTATAATGTCTTTGTCAAAGCTCATATTTTCTCCTATTTCAATTCTTTTTTATCAACTGTTGCATAAATTTTCCCATATATTTCATCATTAATAAATATACGTTTTTTATTTCCTCTAGTTGATTTTATTGTTACTTTTTTATTTTTAAATCTTATATCTTCTCCAATATAAGTCTTTATTTTACTTTCCATAGTTTCTCCTTAGAAATCTTTTATTTTTTCGTAAAGAGATTTAAACTTTTTTTCTTTTTGTATTTCGTCTCTAAAGTTATTCCGTTGTTCAAGAGCTTCCTGATAATCTTCTATTTCTTCTGTAAGAAAACGAATTTCATCTTTAAGTTCTTCGACTTCTCGTAATAAGTCGTTTCTTTGCTCTAAAATGTCATAAAATTCTAAGTCATACATTAAACTTTAAACTCCTTGTTCTTATTTGTTACTATTTCAATAGGAGTTGTTTTATTTGCCTTGAACAATTCTTCTTTAGCTACTAATTTAAGTTCCTCTTTACTACTAGTACTACCATGATGTAATAAAATTTTTCCTGTATTAATTTTTTTCATATAATCAATAAGTTCTGCTTGTTGTATATGAGAAGAAAAAGTTTTGTAAGAAATGATATCGCATTTTTTTTCATATATTTCTCTGTTTATTATAACGCTATTTAGTCTATTATTCTGAATCATATTTCCTAAAGTGTTTAAGCCACAATAACCAACAAATATCATACAGTCATTAGGATTTAGCAATATAGATTTAGCATAACTTACTACATGACCTGCATTACACATTCCAGAGCTTGAAATTATCACCATTGGGATATCTTTCTTCTTAATAATGGTTTCGGTATCTTTAAATTCCTTAACGAAATGAAAATTACTCCAACTTAAAACCTGTTCCCAATATTCTTTATTTTCTCCTTTAAGTATTTTGCTATAAACTCCATTAATGTCATTTAATAGTTTAGAATCGACTATAACTGAAATGTTGTCAAAATCTTTATCGTCTTTTAAATTATCATATAAAAATGACATAAGCATTTGACTTCTACTAAATGAAAAGGAAGGGATTAAAACTCGATGATTCATACTAGTATATTTTTTTATTTGTGTAATTAAATCTTTTCTTTCATTGATTACTTCTTTCTTAACAAAATTTCTGTCTTTGTTACCGTATGTCGCCTCGAATATAGCTATGTCAGAAGTAGTTGAATATATTATATCGTCTAAGAACGGAGACTGCTTAGAATTGTAATTAGAACCTAAATCAGACGAATAAAATATCTTAGCAACCTTACCGCTTGGCTTTTTAATAAATAATTCTAATTGGCAAGAACCTACACAATGATTATTTGGCAAGAACCTAAATGAAAGAGTTTCATTTAATTTATGAATAATATTTTTTTCAAAGGTTCTAGTTTTATGAATAGCAGTATGTACATCTGTTTTATTAAAGAGTAAATCTAAATTCTTTCCTTTTTCATTTATTTTTTTTACATTTTTTAAATGTATTGTATATGTGTCATTAAGCAAAGGAATCATTAATTCTCTATTGTCTTCTGTTGCTATTACATTCCCTGTAAATCCTCTGTTAAAGGCAGTAGGGAGATTTCCAATATGGTCTACATGGACATGATTAACAAATATATATTTAATGTTTGAAAACGGAATTTTCTCAACCATTCTTTTATTTGTATTATAGTCAGACAACATAGTAGGACACCCTTGGTTCATTCCACATTCAATTAGGATATTTTCCCTTTCGTCATCTGAATTTACATATGAAACTAGCACGCATGAGCCAGTAACTTCGTCTCTGCTAGTCCCTAAAAACTCAATGATAACATCGTTGTTTCTCTTTTTCATGTCTAATCATTTCTCTTTCTGAATTTTTTCTTTGTCTTTAATTTTAACTGATAGATTTTCCCGTCTTCTTCAAATTCAAATTTCCCATTTCCTTGTTCTAAGAATTTAGCGACTGCAAATATTACATATGCTGTTACATCCTCTGCATTTGAAGAAACTTTATATAATCCATTTTCAATCTCTAAGTAGTCTTTATCTACGAGGATTCTACCACTTTCATTTCCAAAAAGAACTCTTATAGGTTTTTCTTTTGTCATTTACATCCTTTCCATATGCCACCTAATCACAAGAAAAATAAAACATATTACCCTAATTAAAACACATTCTGCATCAATAAGTGGCATATTAATTATTTATTTGCTTATGTATTTTATAAGTTAATTATAGTATTTTTATTTCGGTATGTCAACTAAGAAAACTATACTTTTTCATAATCTATTATCCAATAATCTGTTACGGATAAATTAGTCCATTCTCCGTCAATTTTTTTTGTTCTAGGTTTTGGAACTACTTTTTTTATTTTAATTGCATCGTACTCTGACAATGGTATTTTATTAAACAAAGCTTTACTTATTTTTACTACCTGTTTGTTTTTATTTTTAGTATTATACAAAGTAAGTTTTGGAGAATATTTTGTATCTAAATCCATAACGACATAATATTTATTTTCTGTTATGTGACTTGTTTCATTGTATTTTTTAAAATCGTATATAACCTTTTCAATGTCGCTCACAGCTTTATCATAGTTACTCATGATATCTAACATTACTTTATCTGTATCTACTTCTCTATATTGCTTAGGAGTTTTTTTATTAGCGTATTTTTCAATAATATAAGAATATGGATTTGTATTACTAAATTGTACTTTTTTATAAAACATTTCAAATACTTCATAACATTTTCTAATATATTGTGTGTTTCCAAATTCTTCAAAATATCCCATATCTATAAGTGGGTCTAATTGTCTTTTTGAGATTGAAGTTTCTTCTTTTATATCTTTTAATAGTTCTAAAAAATTATTATAGTGTTTAGCTTGAGAAAGTTTATATAATTCTATCGCACATTGTTGATTTATATTTTTAAAAGAAGTTATATTTTGAGTTATTTCATTCTTTTCAGGAATGTATTTAAACTCATAATTATTTTCTCCAAAAGCTATTTTACCTAATTTGATGCCAAAATTTTTCATTTCTTGTTTAAAGGCACTTACTTTATCTTTTTCTCCTTTTTCAGTATATGTTCTTAACATTACCTCATAAAATTCTCCTGGATAATATGCTTTTAAATATGCTTGTTCTACTGAATCTAAAGCCATCGCATAGCTATGCGAACAGTTAAATCCATATTTAGCAAAATCAACAACTATTTGATATACCTTAAGAGCCATATCCGAATTACCTTCTCCAGTTCTCTTGATAAATCCTTCTACGAATTGCTCCTTATATTTATCAACTAAAGGTTTTATTACTCGCCCCTTACAAGAAGGACAAATTGTCATTCCATCGTTACCTATAGTTCCACAATTTGCACAATAAGTTTTTTTCTTACTAATCATTTTGATAATGTCATATGTTTCCTTCATTGGAAATCCTGCAAATTCGAGTATTTTCATTAATTGTTCTTGATAGAATATGTAAGAATATGGCATTTCTTTTGTTTGTAAAAGTTCATCTAATTCTTTTATTCCGTACTCAAAAGGTTTTCTTGATATAAATTGTTTTACTAAAGATTTAAATGATGGTCTAATCGCAGCAACAAAAGCTGTTAATTCTACGATATTCTTAGGTTTATATTTTTTACATTTATTTCTACTTCCTTCTTGTTCTACCTGATTAACTCCTAATGTTAATCCCTTTGCATAGATATCCCAAACTTTATTATTGTTTTTTACAATATTTAATAATTCTGAAACAGAAGGTTGTGAGATTCCTATTCTTTTGTATATTTCGTTTGTTGTTTTTACCACTTCAACTTTTAAGAAATCTTCTTTCACAAATTGAAATGCATCCATGTCTCCACTTTCTATACAGACGCATAAAACCTCATTTCTCGTAGCCTCTGATTTAACTTTTATAATTCCAATTTCTTCCTCTAAATTAATTGAAGTCGTACAAAACCCACAAGGGTGTGGTCTCGCATTTGTTTTTATCCCAAGATATTTTTTACTCTCTTCTATTAAATAAGAATATTTAGGTTCAACAAAGTCTTCAATATTAATTTCTTCTAATAACTCTCCTGTATCGTCTCGTTCTGCATATTTAAGTTTTTCTTCGTACTTTTCAATTTGTTTAGAAACTTCATTTGCCTCCTCTGGGTTTACATCACAAGCTCTACAATAGAGTTTAAAAGCCGCTTTTGTTTTTAATGTTCCAAATGCCAATAAATCGTATGAACTTTTTTCTCCTAATAACTCTTTTTGAGCCATTATAAATGGTTGTCTATCTGCAACATTCCAATCTATATCTACTAGACTTTTACTTTTTAATATTCTGTCTTTTGTAAGGAATCTTTCAAATATAAGAGGAACTGGGGCATTTATTCTATCTATATTTGTAAATCCTAACAATTTGCCTATATAACATCCACCAGCAGAACCTCTTGAACTATGAGTTAAAATTCCCCCATATTTCTTAATTCCTAATCCAACTATTTTTTCATTTAATAAGAAATAATCTGACATATGGCAACCTATTATTTCAGATAATTCATATTCAATTTGTTCCTTATAATGTTTCCATTCTTTTTGAGGTATATTTATTTTTTCCTTTTCCCAATTTTCATATACAAGATTTTTCAACTTTATGTTTCTTTCTTCTTGAGATAAATCAGGATATACATTTGGTAATTTCAAATTCTTATCTAATACTATATTCTCAAAATCCAAAATTTTATTTGTGTTATCTATAGCAATAGATATTTCTTCGTCTGATAAAACCCCTTGTCTTTGAAAATTTTTAAACAGGGTATCGTAATCTGGATATGTTAAATCCCAACCACTTTCTTCTTCATATGATATTTTATAACTTTTTAAATAATTGTCTCTTTCAATCTCTTGACTTTTATCTATCATGTGAGAATCGCACCCTGCAATTATTTTTAAATCATACTCATAGCTTAAATTTAAAAGGTGTTGATTCCATTTCTTTTGAGTTTCTACATTGTGTGCTTGAACTTCTAAATAAAAATGTGGAAATCTATCATTTAACATAAGTATTATATCGTCTATATCCTCATATCTATTAAAAGCTATGCAGGCAGTAGTTATCATTACATCGTTTGGAGGAAGACTCATAAGGAGTTCTAAATCTACTCTAGGCTTATAATAGTACCCATCTTTATTCGCCTGACTTGTAATTCTATTTATGGCTTTTCTTCCGTTATTATTTCTAGCCAAAAGAACTATATGTCCATTTGCCTTATCTTTTTCGAAACGATTTTGAACCCAATATGCCTCACATCCTGCAATTATTTTTATAGGCTCTAAACCTCTATCAATTCTTTTTTTATTAAATTTTTCTACTTCTAGGTAATGATTATAAAACATTCCCATGTATCCATGTTCTACTGTTGAATATGCTTTATGTCCTAATTCTGCAATTCTTTCTAAATATTGTTCTACAGATACAGTTGAATCTTGTACAAAAGCATTTGAGTAATAACTATGTTTGTGATAATTAACATATGTTTTCATAAAATCGCTCCTTAATCTGTTATTTCTACTTCGTATTGATACATAGCATCATAAAGCTTTTGTGGTATTTGAGTTTTATATTTATTGGCTAATTCCTTAATTGTTTTTTCTTTATATTCTTTATATGCCATAAATGCTTCTTCTGGAGTTTTATATCTTCCTAAAGAAATCGTGTTATTGTTTATTCCAATGCTAGATACAAACACTTTCTTTTTAGTTTTATCGCAATGCACTCCAATCGGTAAATTTCCTCTACATGTTTCTCTCTTAATAAAAAGAAGATTTATCTCTTGGGGAACAAATACACATGTTTTAGGACTATATATTTTATTACCTTTAATTAATATATCCTTATCTAATTGCATATTTTGTCCTTTTATCTCATAATAATTTTCTTCATACCATTCTGCAAAGTTTTGGAAATTTAACCATTTATCGCAAACTTTACAGTTTTCGTATGTTTTTTGTTTTTTCTTATAATTTTCATCGTAACATCTTAATAGCATTTGAGTCCGTTTGAGATATGGTTTTGTTCTTTTTTTGTTTATCTTTGTTGGATATTTTCCTTCCCCTAAATATCCTTTCCCATATGCTCTCTTTTCATAAGGGCAGCGAATTTGTCCTGTTTGGAATGGTTTATATTTAACATTATATTTCGTGTAATTATATTCTGGAAAATATACATCTATATCCATATTATTTCTGTATTCCTTTATAATCATTTTGCTTCCAAAATTATTATGTCTTTCTTCTCCTGTCCTATCTATTTTTTTGCTCATAAAAATTATTCCTTTCTACCAAAATGAGAGAGCTAAGTTACTCTCTCACCGTCTGTTAAATTATGTTTTTATTTTTAGCAGCTTGAATCCAACTTGGAAACTCTCCTAATAATTTAGTATATAGTTCTTCATCAGATAGATTTGCTATTTTATTTACATTTAAAAAATCTGCATTATCAACAACTCTTCCAGTCATGTCATCTAGTTTTTCTAAGAAATGAAAATCTTCATATCCAATCCCAATAAACTGCCAAAAGATACCTAATTTTGAAGAATCTTTAATAACTTGAGATGAATTTACTTTATCCCATGCATCTCCATCTGTAATAAATATCACAAATGTTGGAATATTATCTTTGTAAGTTTCATGTTGTTTTATTATTTCTTTCATGACAGGAGCATAATTAGTTCCACCCATTTCGTATTTTTTTAAAATTTTATTTTTATTTATATAATTGTAAAAATTGTTTATATTTAATGAAGGAATTTGCCAAGATTCATTTGAGAATAAATGTAGCTCAACTTCTCCGTTGTCGTCAAATTTTAATCCTAAAGGTAATAATCTATTCAAAACATCTTGTACTGCTCCATTTTTGTATAAACTTCTCATTGAGCCAGAATAGTCAAGTGCTACAACAACTCTTGCAGTTAAATTATTCAAAGGTGCTTTCTTTAAACATATCTTGTTTAATGCTTCTTTTCTAAGATTAATTTTTTCTAATTCTTTTGTTTTTGGATGTTCAGAAGATGAAACTGTTTCAATTTTCATTTCAACTTTATCATCTTTATTTCCAAATAATTTGTTAAATAATCCCATTATATCAACTCCATTTCATGTTTTATTAATAATATTTTTATTTAGGTTCGTCAACTAATTTTGCAAAATTCCAACTTATCGGAGATTTAATTCCTGTTGTCCAAGAATCCATTCCAAGTTGAAAAGCATATACTTTTCCATTTTCGAATTTTGCAAATCGTCTTTTAAGCCATCTATCATTATGAAATTCTCTTACCAATATTTTAGCATCGACTGGAACTTTTGTCCAGTCAATTTTTGGTTCTTCTTTTAATTTTAAATCATAATTATCTAATAAATAACCAATAAAACAATCTCTATAATTTTCTAATGTACAGATTCTCTCGCAGTCTTTTTGTTCACAATATTTATCAAATCTGTCATTTAATTGTTTCCTATTCATATTTTCACCTCAATTTCTATTTTTCTAAAATACTTAAAATAGCCATTCCAATTACTATTCCAAACAAAAAACACAATAAATACATTATATTTTCTCCATTTAATATATAGTCAAATCTAATTCTTCATCACATTTATCACATTGTATTACAACCTTTGTAAATATCTCGTTGGGTCTTAATACAACTTGATAATAACTATGACCTGTCATTTTATAGTGTTCATGTCTGAATTTTTCCATTTTTTCTTTTTGAGATTTAGTTAAGACATAAACTGATTGTTCTTCCAAATTTTCTATTTCTTTTTTAAGCTTTTCAATTTCTTCGTCTTTATTAAAGTTTTTTAATTTTTTTACTTCTTTTCGTAAATCAACAATTACATCTTCCAAATATTTATTGTAATTTTCTAAATCTTTAAAGATATCTTCTAATGGTTTAATAGTTGTTAATTTAAAATTGCCATTTTCGTCTCTATCACAACGTTGAAATTTATAATCTACCTCTGCCATATTTCCCTCCTAATTTATTTATAAACTCATTATATTTGTTTTCAGTTTCCTTTATTTCTCCTAACTTAATCACAGGTTTATTATTTATTGTTGGTTGAAAATTAAAGATAGATTCTTCATCTATATTTAATTCACCAAAATACTTTAGCTCTGGAATTATTTGTTTTAAATTTTCTACCTGTTTTATTATATATCTTCTTTGTTTATAATATTTCTTAACAGATTCTGTATATTGTTTGTCGTATTTTTCTATATATTTTTTAGCATTTTTAATATATAAATTTAAATTCTTTTTATCTCTAAAAATCCAAAACGAAAAACGTTTAATATGGCTTATATTAGGATTGTAAAGATATCTTCCAACTGAATAATAAGTATGGTATTTATTTGAATTTATTAACTCCATAAACTTTCTGATATTACGTTCATCAATAGAATTTATTTTTATTGGTTTTCCTTTGTCTTTTTTTGGAGTTCTATTTTTATTATCAAGCCATTCTTCGTGTATATTTATTACAGGAGTATCTTTATCTGAAGTCATTTTAAGTGAAATTTTAATATTGTTTAATTTAAATTTAATACAATCCCATTCTAACTTCCAGTCTGTTCCGTTTGGAAACGTTACTTTTGCAAATTTTAATAGGATATCTTTATTATTAAATACTTCTTTTATATCACACAATTCTTTCCATTTAGATTCTGTTATTGGTTCTAATTTTAAATTTTGTATTGTATATCGTTTGTGATGCAGTCTTACTAAATCATCTGTAATTTTCGTTAATATTTTTTTGTTTTGAACTTTCAAAAGAGTTATTTGTCGATTTCATACTACCTCCTCTTAAGCTTATTTATATTTATATGTTCCATCAAACACTGTTTTAGTATTTAAATCTGATTCGTGCATTACTTTAGAAGATGTTGTTATACAATCAATTTTAACTCCTAATAATTTATTTAAAAATCCTTCTATATCATCTATTAAATATTTTGGTTCAAATTCTTTTTCTTCTCTAAATACTTCGTTTATATTATTTTTATTTACTATTATTGGTTCTGGTATTTTCACATTAAGTTTTTCAGCCACTTTTTTAATGTATTCAACTTGATATTCAAAACAACAAATTATAGGCTTCTCTGTTTTTGCGCTATAATTAACTAAAAATGTTGTTTTCCCCTTCCCTCTTCCTAAGTTAATTATGTTCATATGCCATTACTCCTCCTCAATTACTCTTATTGGTAATTCGATAAATCCATCTCTACTTGATACTTTAGGATTTTCTATTCTCAAATCTCCAATTATATATCTAGTTTTCTTACTTAACATTTTTTCTGTATCTAAATGAATATTACGATTTATTAAACTCTTGAACATTTTAATCATTTCATTTAATGTAAATTCTTCGCAATCAATATATCTCATTAATGTCATATCTTCTTCATTATTTATTTTCTCACTATATGAAATATGAGAAAAGGTAGGAGACATTACATCTGAACTGTTTAAAAGAATCTGTGTTCTCATTTTTTTAATATATTCATCACCTTTTACAATCACAATTTATAACTCCCTTCTAAAGTTTTTTAAAGCATCTTCCAATTCGTCATCTACAATATGAGTATAAATCATAGTAGTTGATATATCTGAATGTCCTAATGCTTTTTGAACTAATCGTATATTTTTAGTTGCTTTAAGTAAGTCTGTAGCAAAAGTATGTCTAAGTGTGTGGCATGAAATATGTTTAGTTATTCCTGCTTTTTTTGAATAAGTTTTTATCATAGTATCCATAGTCTTGCTATCTATTGGATTATGATTACTAGTACAGAAAACCAATTCACACTTTCCAAATCTTTCAAATTCTTTTGATTTCCAAATTTGAAGTTTGTTTAACATATTTTCACTAATCCACAATATTCTATCTTTTGAATTCTTACCTTGAACAACTTTAAGCTGCCCAGTCATTAAATTTATATCCTTCCATTTTAAATGTGTCATTTCTGAAAGTCTTAATCCAGTACATAAAAATAATTCAATCATAGTTTGATTTCTGTACGGATAAAAATATCTTGTATTAAAAACATTAATTAATTGTCTTTGTTCATAATCAGTAAGAACCTCTGGTATCTTTCTTGATTTAATTTTTCTTTCCATAATAAATCTCCTTTTACCCTATTACCCATATTATATAGAGATTACGGGGTTATTAGCAAGGATTTTATTATGTTTTTAATTAAATATATAAAATATGGGGTTATTCACACATTTTTTATTGCAAACGGAAAGTTTGAACTTTTGAATTTTTCTAATTTCAATTCTAAGAATTTCAAGATATAAATACTCAACCATATTTTTAAAACTGCTCTCACAAGCTCTCACGAGGTCGCCTTACTGATAATCGCTGTCAATTATTTTTTATTTAAAATAAAACCACTTACAGTCCATTTCTTGACATCGTAATTAGTATCACTTACTTTTTTAATATTTTCCATTATTTCTTTATCATCAGAATTAAATTCAATAATCCTATTATCTAAATCTAATAGATTATATGTATCTGCTTTAATAATACTTAATGGAATCGCTTTATAATAATATGTTATCCAGCCTCCATTACCCCATCCACCACAATCATGGTCCTCTAATTTATAAACTTCTATTATTACATAATTTATATTTCTTATTTCATAAACTGAACCTAAATCTAATATACTATTCATATGAATACCTCTTACCACCATAATGTATTTTTACATAAATCATATATTTTCCATATATTTTCTATTTTTTCTTTAACGTACTTGTCTTCTCTTTTTTCGTCAAATGGGTCTAATGTTAATTCTAATTTCAAACCTTCAATCATTCTGTCTATACATTGTCTTTGTGTTAATTCTTCATTATTATATTCAAATACATGAAAGTCTAAATCAATTACTTTTTCTGCTATTTCTTTGTATCTACACAATCTTTCATATAATAATAGTTCCATAGTACGGTCTAAAGACCATGTTTCTCTTTCATCAAAACCTATTTCTTTTCTTTCTTTTCTCCATTTTTCTTTTCTCTTGTCGTTTCCATTCCAGCCCCAAGGAGTGTCCTTTAATTCTATACCTATTTCTTTAAGATATTTTCTGCCCATTTATTCCTCCAATACATATATATTTTTATATAAACACATAGCATTTAAGTCTTTCATATCTGTATTTGTATGCATATGCCCAAAGAACCAATATTTATAATTTGTTTGTGTTTTCACGTAATTCAAAAAATTAGACATATCGTCAACTCTATAATCTCCACCTAATCCTATTAATGCATTTGAGAAACAGGTGTGAGTTATTATATAGTCAACATTGAAATTATGTTTTTGTAAATTAAGCATTGCATTTTGATATTCTTTAATATTAGGAAGTTCTTGTTTCCACCAACTTTTTCCTTCTGTACGAAACTCTTTGTCAGTTGATGCTGCTCCACCAAAAGTAAAGAACTTCTTGTTGTTAATTGTATAAATTTCTCCTCTCATAAGATGTATAATATTTTCTCTTATGACTTGAACTTTCCCACTATACATTTCTGATACAGGATATTTATATAACAAGTCAAAATTTTCATGGTTTCCATCGACAAATAATATCTTTATTCCTATTTTGTTCATGTAATTAAGTCTTTTTTGCTCTTTATATGAGCCATCCCAAATATGTCCAAAATCTCCACATATAATTAAATGGGTAATTCCAAGTTTTTTGGCATTATATATTTGTCTAAAATCCCTATCTCCATGAACATCTCCAGTTATTCCTATTTTCATAGTCTGCCCTCACAATTATTCTCAACCTTTATAAGCACAATTTTTTACCACTGTACACCAATCACCTGATTTATATGGGCAAAATTCTTTCTTACTGCATTCGTTAGTAGTTTTTGAACTGTTGTCATTTGTTGTACTATTATAAAAATAATCTTGATACTTACAATTCTCTATACTATGACATTCTCCATTTGAATATCCCACACAACCACTTATTCCTCTAAAACATTTCATAATTCATAATTCATCTCCTTATGTTTATTAATTTATCTAATTCTTTTACCTTATTATAAAATCCTTGAATATCTATTTTTTCAATAAGCCACTTAGATGCTATATTTCTCATTTGACTTGAATTAGTATATTCAATAAATTTAACAATTTCAAATCCATCAAGTACATTTACGATAACTGTATCTCCAAACTTTAAATCCTGTTCTATTGTTTTGAAAGCATATAATTTTGTCCCACCAGTAAAATGACATAATGCTATTTTTACTTTATTTTCTTTTGAGTCTTTACCAAGATTTTCAATGTTTTCTCTTAAATGTTCCCAAGCCATTATCTTACCTCCTAATAATTTGTGATAAAAACTTCATTAGTTTTTGAATTTCCTTTTCCACAACTACTATATTTCATATTTTTAAAACTATGTACATTCCAATTATTGGTATTACACCAATTTATTAGTGTTAAATTGTCTATTCCTCTTTGAGAGAAAATGTTTGACATTCCAAATCTTAAACCTCTTTTATTTAATTCTTCACAAAATCCATACAAAGTTTTTTCATTATTAATCGTCCAACCGTTATTTTCATTGTATGTTGCAGTAGTATTTAAATAAGGAGGGTCTAAATATATGAAATCAGTTTCATCTATCATATCAATGTCAAAATTCTCAAAAGTATTGTTAAATATTCTTACATTGTTTTGTGAGAAAAAATCACATCCGTTTTTAATATATTCTTTATTATCTTCACTAAAACAGTCCATACCATAAGGCATGTTAAATTCACCTTTGGAATTAAATCTTGGTTGTTGTGAAAAAGCAAAAAACATTAATGTGTAATAATCCAGTATATTTTTAGTTTCGTTTGTATAGTTTCTAAAACTTATATATGCTTTTTTATATTCTTCTATTTTTTCTTTATCCTTGAATATATTTCTTTTAGTTCTTTCTTTTGGTAAATTAAATTCTTCTATTCTATTTTCTATATGTTTTATTATTTCTTTTGCATCTGTATTTTTAAATAAATTATATAATTCATATAGGAATTTGTTTTTATCATTTATCAAAAACATATTTGCAGCTACATTCATAGATATTATTCCTGTTCCTCCAAATGGTTCTACAAATACATTTATATCTTTTGGGAATAAATCAATTAATCCTTTTTTGATTAATTTTTTCTTATTTCCCATATAAAAAATTGGACTTATTTTCATAATCCCCCTCCTAAAAAAGATATAGCAATTACAACTAAAATTAATAACATAAGTAAATCTGAAATAATTCTTCCCATTTTATCCTCCATATAAACACCTTATAAATATTTTGCAGACCCCTTAGAATGGATTCTCGGAGGTCATATTTTTATTCTTTTTCATCAGAATTTGGACTTGGGAGAAATGCCCAAATCAAAAACCAAAGCAATCCATTAACTGGATATGTTGTATCTAAAAATTCCATTCCTGGAAAATTAACTACATCTAATATCCAAACAATTGTTAAAATAGCATATAATATTCTATACATTATAAATTAATTCCTTTTACGATTAAAGGTATGTAGCTATTTAAAACATCCACATACCTTTTTTATATTAACTCAATAGACAGTTGGCAACTTTTATTTTTCTATTGAGTTTTAAACTCTTGCTATAAATTCTTCTCTGTCTTTTATCATTTTTTTAAGTTGTTTTATTTCTGCCTTTGCATAAGCAACTCTAAAACCTGTTTCTCTACAAAATACATCATGTTCACTACATCTTGCAGTTGCTTTTGTTCCATCATTAAGTTTTACAACTGTAACTCCTTTTTCTTCGTTAAATATAACTTTAGTTACATCTCCTTCACTAAGAAGTGTTACATATGATGGCATTTCATAAATAATATTCTTATTTTTCATTTGCTTTTGTTCCTTTCTTGTTATTTTCTCAAACCATGTCGTTGGGAAAATACGAACGATGCCGTCTATGATTATGTCATAACATCCCCAAGAATTTAATATAGCATGGTATACTCTTCCTTTTTCTAAAAAACAAGTGTCACGAAGTGATTCAACTTGCATTTTACCACCTCAATTCAATAATTTTTGCATAAGGTTGTTTATTCTTTTGTTGTCTAAATTCAACAATAAGTTCAACATTTAATAATCCTGTTTTTGAAATTTCATCCAAAACTTCATTATACCAAGCTAAAGAACCAAATTCTTTAGTAAATTTAACATCTCCTATTATTATGTTATAAGTTGAACTTCCTGCTCTAACTATGCTTTCAGGAGTTAAACAAACTCCTTTAAGAAGGTATTTTGGTGGTTCTATTTGATTGCACCATAATTCTTCATAATTAGCTATTTCTACTACATCTTCAAGAGGTATTTCATTTACATAAATATTTTCTACTTCCTCTTGATACTCTTGCATATCTAAATTATTGTCGCAGTATTCTAAAAATTTAGGTATGTTTTCTTTTTTAATCTTATGTCCATGTGCATTATTATGTCCACGAACCCATTCAAACAATTGACTTTTTTCACAAAAAGATTTAAAATCAGATAATTGTTCTGTTTTTATACTTCTGCTGCTACCACTATAAATTCCATTATCTAAAGTAGAAATCATAATTGGCTTTTTATATATATCAAGCATTTTGTTACATAATAATCCTTTTATTTCCTTTGGAACAATGTCTGTCCCATCTATAAAAATTACAGGTTTCTCATTTGCTTTTGTCTCTTCTACAATGTCATTGAGTAATGGAATAATTTCTTTACTGGATTCTCTTTGAATTCTTTGATATCTACTACCAATAGTGTAAGTTTCTTGTTGATATGTCTTTTTATTTGGTAGTAATTCTTCAACTCCAATCATTGCATTAAAAAGAATTTCTTTTTCTTCTAATGTCCCATATCGTATAATTGCATTTATCTTTGGGCCTATTTCAAATCCAAACTCTGTAATAGAAAACTTATCTTTGCTTTTCTTTTTAAGTTTTTCTTTGAAAAGTTCAATTAATGGATTAGTTATTTTACTTATTTTTGAGCCTTGAGAAAGATAATATCTATTTTCAAAACTAAATTTCATATCACACACATCTGTAATAAGACTAAGAGCAACTAAGTCTAAATATTTACTTCTTAGCTTTATTCCTTGTTTTTTAGCCACTTCACTAAAAAATTTATATGTGACTCCAGTTCCTGATAGATATTTATTTTCTACAATTCCATTCTGACAGTTTACTAGAACAATATTATGTAAACTATTTAATTCATCCATTGGCAATTCAATTATATGATGGTCCAGTATCAGTACACTAATACCATGTGTTGAAATTTCTTTTAATAATTTAATATTATCTGAACCCGCATCTGGAATTATCAGTAATTTTACATCTGAATTTAGAAGTTTATCTACAACCTTTCTTGTAAGTCCATGAGTTTTGCCGTCTTGAAGTATATAAACAATATTTTCATATCCAAATTCGTCTGTTGTAACTTGATATACTATAGAAGAAGAACAATAACCATCTGCATCTACATCTACTAAAGTGGCAATTAATTCATTATTTTTTATTGAATTTAAATACATATCAATCCCTTTTTCAACATTATAATGAGAAATACTTTCTACCATTTTTTTAGTTGGATTTAAAAGATTATTTACTTCTTCTACAGTCAATCCTCGATTAGTCAACATGTTTGTTTTAATGTCCTCTGTTGTTTTATTTAACTTTATCTTCATATCTTAATTATATATTTTTTATATTAGTATGTCAACTAATTTTTGGAAATAAAATAAGACTATTAGAAATAATCCAATAGCCTTGATTATGTTATTTTGCTAACTTACAATATCTGTATGCATAAATTTCATCTGCTGTCCAAGAAGACATTCCTTCTTGATAAGCATAAAAAGTTCCTTTATCATAAAGAGCAAAATGAGCTTTCTCCCATTCTTCATCCGTAGAGTCTCTTACAAATACTCTTGTGTCTTTTGGAACTTTACTCCAATCTACCTTTTTTCGTTCCCATATTCGCCATGTAGTGCCATTTAAATTAATAACTACAGATGATATATCCCATTGTTCCATTCCTTCTATATGACTTAAATTTGAATTATATGACTTTAATGGGATTCTATAATTTTTCTCTTTTATAAGAGATTCTTTATTGTGCGAAACGAAATACCAAATTCCATTTTTTAACTGTATATTCATTCCTGGACATAAGAAGTCTTTTATATTTGTAAAGTCAATTCCTTCATCATCTATTAGATAAACATTCCCTGTAAAAATACTTCTAACTAAATAAATCAATTCTTCTGTATTTTCCTCTACTTGACTCCCTAAGACAACAACTTTTTCTCCGTTTTCAGGTAATTTATCATAAGAGAATGAAGGAAGCCATTCTTTAAAATATTTACTAATAAATTCAGTATATGTTGGTCTTGTACATAGAGAATCTATAATTCTAGCATACTTATAATTATCCATTTTTTATTTCCTTTCCGTTTAAGTTTGTCAACTATTTCATGATATATCTCGTATACCAATCTCTATAAGACTCTTTATTGGATTCTATATTCCAAAAATCAAGATATTCCTCAAAAGATATTTCAATCTTCCAATCACAAATATCCCAACTTTGAAACACATGTTTATATGTATTTCCGTTTGGAATTTCCTTTATATAAAATCCAATATAATCATCTGTATCATAGTTGTTTAAGTGGAGATTTTGTACAAGCTCTCTATTATATCGTCTAATGATTTTATTACTTAATTTTTTATATTTCTTTCCTGTTTTATCAAGACAAATTGGTATTTTCTTAAAGCTCTTGCTCATAAAAATCCTCCAATCTGATTCTTTCTTTGTACAATTGTTCAAATATTTTCTTACCTTTATCTGATGGACTATCCTTATAATCGAGGATATTATTGGTATCCCAAATGACATAAACATCAACAATCCCTCTTAAGTCCATTGTAATTTTCTTTATTTTTTCTTTCCAAATATAATATTCTTCGTCCCCCGTTTTTTGAAATTGCTTATCAAAAGCTATTGTAATATCTTTAACTCCATTATCTATAAGAATTTTCTTTTGAAAAATATTTAAAGCACTTCCACAAACTGCTACTGCTAAATTTTTATCTCTATAAAATGAATCCATCTGTAAAACAGATTTCTCACCTTCAAAAATAATTACCTTTTTCTTTTTTTTAATGAACTTTTTATTAAAATTAAATCCATATAAATTCTTTGATAATGCATGATTATAAGATATTCCATGATAAGTCAAAGGAATATACTTTCCATATTTTTCAGATACCTTAGAATCTAAATTTCGAACTCTAATCCCTACCACTCTATGTCGAGAGTTCCAACAAAAGTGTGGAATTATAATTTGATTACGTTCTATGTCATATCTTATTTCATATTTTTGCATAGTTTCTTTTGTAATGAATTCAGATTCCCAACACTTAATAGTTCTGTTACTAAATATTCTATGAAGGAATGGTTTATCTATTGTAGGTAAAAATTCTATTTCAATGTCGTCTACAGTTTGTTTTTCAACATTCTCTATGCTTGAATCAAAATCAAACTCATAACCTTCTCTTCTAAGATTTACAAATTCTAATATAATATCAGTAGCAGCAGATTCATTACAGTTTTTATTTTTCATAACTAAATCAAGAAGTGACCCGATATTATTACAATGAGTCCTACAAAAGAAAAGATGATTACTTTTAAAATAAACTAAGTTATGGCTATCTCCACCATGACAAACTTCTGTAGAAAAGACTAATCTCTCGTTATTTTCAAATAAAATGTCGGCATCAAAGACTATTTTCATGAAGTTAATGATATCGTTACTTGAGAAGGAATTTATTATTTGTTCAATCAATAGCTAAGTGGCCCTCTATATACATGACTGACATAGCCAATTTCTTTAAACCAGCCTGTTGTCCCATTAAATCTTAATAAAATAATCATTCCATCTCCCCCTCTTCGTGATTTTGTAAGAAATACAAGTCTATAGTCTTTCTTTAAATCTTCTTCATCAAATTGTATATATTCTCTTTCATATTCTTCTGTTACTTCGTTGTATTTAAGCCTATATGGATTTAAATAATATTTTTTATTTTTTTCATCTAGTTCTAAGTCGTTTATTACCCTTCTAACGAGAAATAATAAATCTGCCACAGTAACTATTGCCTTACATTCAGAAAGCTCTCCTACGGTCAAATAAGCGTTTTTATCAGTAGTAGCGGGAGTTAATTGCATAGTTAAAAAAGTTAATATTTTATATTTATTTCCAAATTTATCTATTTGTTTCGCATTTTCTAATATTTTTCCAACATATTGTGCATCTGCCATATCTTCACTTTTGAAAGTATCTACCAGTATTCCAGTATATCCTTCATGAGTTACTAAACTTGTTGCTACTTTTAGAATTTCACTAATGTCAAAGTCTTCTAACTCATAAAAAGTCAATAGTTCGTCATATTCTCTATCTTGAAGGAATTTTTTAACTTTTTTCATAATTTCAAGACTTTCGGCATCAAATTCCCCATTAACAATGTCACTTCTTCTTAGGTTTTTATATCCAAATACATTATAAGCTACAAATGAATATAAGATAGTCTTAAAATATAAAGAGCCTTGTTCATTGGAGAACATAACTATTTTCTCTCCTTGATAGATAAGCGGTAGAATAATATCAATGAAAGTTAAAGTTGATTTCCCTATACCTGAATAACCAGCTATAAAAGAAACTCCTCCACCTTTGCCCATTCCTGATGTTTTATTAGAAGTAAGAGGAAGTCCATAAATATATCTTGGCTCTTCTGAATCTCCCATCCCGATTTCTTTGTCTGTATATTCAAATATGACATTGTATGGAGTTCCTGCTTCAACTTTATCTTGCAAGTTTATTATTTCTTCATCACTAAACAGAAGACTTTCTCTTTTATATTTTTTATTAATAGACTGAACTTCTCCTTTTGCAACTATTCCTTCGTAAAAAGCTCCAACTTCTGCACAAGTCCATGTAGAAAATAAATCTAAAGGAGAAATCATAGTTCCCTCTATTTCAATTTCTTCAACTAAATCAATGCCTTTTTCATCTAAATATAATAAATAATTATTTTTTGCTAAATTATCTATATATGCATCTATATTGTTTGGATTTGAGTTATCTATATATTCTTCTATTGCATCCCAACCACCATATTTTTCATATTTAATCTTAGATTCTTTGTTTCCTGAAATTAATTCCATGATGCTAAATTCATCTAATTCTTTATATTTTTTACTGATAGTTTTTGCTATGTTAAAAAAGAATTTAATTTCTTCAATTCTAAAATCTTTGTCACTTATTTTATTGTAAGTTCCATAAAAATCTAAGTTGCTTAAGAAACCTCCTAAGACAAGAGATTCTATTTGCTTTCTATTCTTTGTTATTATCTTGAAGTTTTTCATTTATTTTATCCCTCAATGTTTTTCTTCTATTATTTTTTACCTTTGTTTGTTCTTTAAAGACTTCTACAGTTGGAGTATATTGCTGCTCCATATCTGCTCTAGTATTATCTTTGTGAATCCTAGCTATGTTGTTTTCTATTACTGCACTAAGATAACACAATTTTTGATAAGGTGTCTCTATGTCATACTTCATTTTATTTTCAAGATAAATATCATTAACCATTTCAACTAAACAACAATATATATCTGTTTTTGTGTAACCTTGATTCAAAATATCATTCATTTTCTTTGCTTTACTACTATGTGCTATTTTGTCTTTTGCTAAGACATCAAGTGCAAACATGATAGTTTTCCATGTGTCTAAATCTATTCTATACTGTCTTGCCTCTTCTTTATTGCAAAAATACCAGTTTTGAGTCTTACTCCCTACAGAAACTTCTTGCTTAAAAGCCTCTGTATTTAAAATTTTTTTATTACAATATTTACATTTAACAGTTCTAGCCATAAAAATAGGCGAACCCGAAAGCTCACCTATTCCTTTTCTATAGTCTATTACCTTTTGTCTTTGTTGGAGTAGCTTTAACTGGTGATTTTCCACTATTTGAATTTCCGTCATCGTCCTCTACTTTGAAAGAAATGCATAATAATGATTGCAAAGTATAACGTTTTAAATAAGTCATAGCAGAACCCCAAGCCTGTATATCTGCTGGGTTTTTTGGAGCAAAGGTAGTTGAATCATATTCTATAAATTCTCCATCCTCATGGAAAAGAATTGTTTTTACTGTAAGTGTTGGTTTCTTATCTAATCCCATTTTACCATTAATCGGAGCTTGTACGACTACTAAGCCATGTTTTGCTAGGATTGGTCTTGTCTCTTTTATTATCGTAGATAAATCTGCATAACTAGAATTGAAGAAAGGGTTTTCACTACTTTTTTCAACCTCTTTTAATTCCATTTGTGTAGCTACCAAAGCAGGAAGTAATTTTCCTTTGTTAAGATTGAATTTAACTCCCGATTCTTTTTGATAATCTTCTATTATAGAACTCAACATTTCATTTTCTTGTGATAAAACAGCCACTTTTTTAAGTGCTGCTTCTTTTTCTTTTTTTAGGCTTTCTAATTCTTCATTAACAACTTGTGTTTCTTTTATTTCTTCCATATTTACTCCTTCCTAGAATGGTATGTCATCGTCAGTTATTTCCATTTGTGATGATGTGTCTACTTCTTCTTGTTTCTTCTTAACCCATTTCTCTTTAGCTCTAGCTAATTCTTCTTCATAGGCTTTTTCTTGTATTTCAACAAGTTCTTTTGTAAAAGGATATTTTTCATCTGAACATATTTCTTTATCTAATACAGAAAATTCTCCATTTTCAAGAGTTTCTTGTACAGGTGGTTTCCCTCCTTTTATTTCTAAAAAGGATTCTGTTTTTCTAGTGTTACATTCACCAAATGCACCTGTTTCTTCTACCATATGAGAACTAAATTTTCCTTTAAAGAAAGCTACATCTCCAACTTTATACATTTTTTTGAATACTTCTATATTGTCATAAGTTCTAGCTTTAACTATACTCCAAGCAGCATTTGTTCTGTCTTTTTTAACCCATTTGTTTATAGCTAAAGTAACTAATAAATAAGGTTGTCCGTTTAGAGAATCTTCCATTTCTACAATTTCTTTTATAAGAGCATATGCTTTCCAGTTTTGAGTTTTATAGATATTGAATTTACTGTCTGATTTTCTATTACAGAATTGGCAGTCTATTCTATATCCTTGCACTAATTCGCCCTCTTTATTGTAGTAAACATTTCCTATTAAAGAACCTGTACATCTAACTAATTCTCCACCTTCTTCATTTTCTGCTCTAGTTTCTAGGTCATTCCCTAAAGTTTTCTTTCTCATATAATCTTGAGAAGGTGTTCCATCAAAGTTAAATTTTCTTGAATTAATATCAACAACTTTACTTTCGTCTTTTCCTGTTTCTACTTGAATTTGATATGATAACATTTCATTGTCAAATTCAACTCCATCTGCATCTTTAGATTTAATTGGAGTTATTCTTGGATTAAATAAATCAAGAACTTCCCCAGATATAACTACTTCATTAAATTTTATTTTAGCCAAATATATCAGCCCCCATCTAAATATTATTTATTGTCATTCAAGATTTTAGTGCCTGAGTTTTTAGCAACTTCTAAAGCAGTATTATTTATTTTTTCATAAGCTTTATCTAATTTAGAAGATAAGTCTATATTTCTTTGTTTTTCAGTTGATAAGCTATCTTCTAAGATTTCTATTTTATTTTGTAGTTTTTCTATTTCAGCACTATGTTTATTTTCTAAAGCTCTCTTTTCAAATACATTTGATTTAGATTCGTCTTTCTTACCTTTTTCTAAACCTTCTTTGTATTTTTCTTCTGCAAGAAGTTTTAACTCTGTTATTTCTTTATATAAATTAGAAATTTCTTCTTCTTTATTTGCTATGTCATTTTCCCTAACTTCAACTGCTCTTTCTTTTTCTCTGATAGCAATTTCTCTTTCTGTCTTTTGAGTTTCATATTCTCTTTGTTCTGCTTTTCTCTTTTTATCTCTTTGGAATATATATTCTTTTTCTTCCTCTTCTCTTTCTCTTTGAGTTTCAAGTTTTGAAGTTTTTATTTCTTCGTTAATAGATTCTAATTCTGCTTTATGTTTTTCTAGTTCTTCTTTATGTACTATTTTTAAAGCATCTAAAGTATTTAAATTAACTTCTATGTCATATAAATCTTTTATTCTTTTCTTTATAGACACTTCTTCTTCTTTTAAAGCATTATATCCGTCTATTATTTCTTGTGAAAGAATTTCTTTCCCTACTAGGTTATTTACCTTTACTTTTCTTTCTGTAGCAACTTTTTCTTGAGCTACATCTACTGCTGTTTTCTTAGAGTTTCTTTCTGCTTCAAGTTGTTTTTCAACTTCTTGTAATTTTTCAAAAATCTCTGCTTTTGTTGATTTCATATTTACTTTCGCCATTATAAAATCCTCCTGTTTTTTTATTTTATTAATGAATTTTATATTAAAAAGAAATCATAATATGGTAAGGATTCAAAGAAAGGAATTAAATCTTTGGACCATTCAGATAATTTATGGTGTCTACGTTGGGGAATCATAGTTGTTAATTGCAAATAGTTCATTGTGATTCCCATAGACATTGTAAATCCGTCTGGTAAACTATTTATTATTCTTCTCCATATTTGTTTCTTTTTGTCTTTATTTTCTTCCTGTTCATACTCACATTTTAATTCTTTGATTACAGAGATACATCTTGGGTCAACTTCATTACTGAACATATCATCTAAATTAAATTTTAATATTTTATGCATAGTAGATTGACTAGATATTATATCTGTAAAATGATACCTCTGATACTCTTTAAGCCAATATAATGGAAAGTTAACCACCATATTAAACTGAACTCCTTTGAATAAAGAGTTGTGTCCACTTCCTGTTGGGACATTTCCAAGAGTTCTACCTCTTTTACAATAGACATCTAACTGTTCACATATTTTATTTATCATAGGTATTTCTTCTGGTTCAATATAAGATTTTTTTAAGTCCTCTTCTGTTAAATCTTTTTTAAGTCTTATAATTTTATTATTTTTGTCAAAATTAAATAACTTTTTATGTGCCCAAATTAACTTTAATTTAAGTTTTAAATCCTCTATTTCATTAGTTAAATCTTCTTGCGTAGGAATTTTGTCATTCATAGGTAGTCCACCTATTACTAAACTTTCAGCTAAAGTGTCTATTATTACCTTTTCGTCACAATATAAAACTTCTAACATTTTCATTCTCCTTTCGTATATATTAATTATATATTTTTTGTATTAGTATGTCAACTGATTTTATAAAAAATGGTAGCCAAAATTTTGACTACCTTAAAATGCTTTATAATTTGCAGAAAGCAGCTATTCTATCTATTACAGATTCTATTCTATCTAATTTTTGCTCCATTCTGTCTAATCTTTCTTCTATATCTACATCACATTCTTCATCTGAATCAGTGTCTACATCAAGTATTTTATTTAAAAAGTCTAAGAAATCTAAACTCTTATTTACTGTTTCCTTTTTCTTTTCTTCTTTATCAGATATTCCTAATTTTGTTTTTAACATATCAGACAATATATCTTTTTCTACATCTGTTGAAATTTCTTTATACATTGTTGCTATTTTTCCTACTATTGGATTATTTGTTTCTCCAGTTCTTACAAAGTGGTTTTTAAATGTAAGTTCTGAAATTCCAAATAATTCTGCATCAGATGACTCTAGTGGCCCAAATAATGTAGTAGCTATAGCTCCTTTGTGTATAAGGGCGAATTCTTTATTCATCCATTCTGTCCCATTATCTCCTGGGAAACTTCCAATTCCTTTTTCTAATAATTTGTAAACTTCCATTTTCTTTGTCTCCTTCTAAAAATTAATTTTATTTGTTTTTAAGGTTTGAGGATTTATGACTAAAACTTTTTTATTATTCTCTAAAGCATATCTAACACAGTTGTAAGTTCCTCCATGTTTCTCCTCATTCCAACAAGCAATAAGAATATCGCAATTATCTACCATATATTGGTTTCTTAATTCCATTTTATATGGATGATATTTTCCAATTTCTGCCTTATTACAAGTATAACCTTCTATTGTATCAATTGCAAATGATTTATAACAATTATTTACAATATATAACCATTCTTTTATTTGTTCTTTACTCCAAGCCTTATATTGCTCTTTAAAAGGAACACATACATAATCTTGAATATTTGGATATTCATTTTTTCTAAAGTTTATTAAGATTTTTGCTACAAGTGTATCAAATCCTAAAGCTCCACCTGTATAAAAATCATTAGAACCATACTTTTGAATTAACCATCTGATAGTTTGCTCAATTTTAAGTTCTAATTCAATATATTTATAGGCATTCATATCATACCCATACAAACCATTTGGTCTATGTCCAGTAAATGCAACCTTATAAGAAATCATTCATATCACCCAATATTTCATCTATAAAATTTACCGCACCAATTGGGAATCCTGCGGCATTATTATGTCCTCCACCACCGTATTTTTTGGCGATATCTCCTAAATTAACTTTATCTATACCTCTAAGGCTTGTAGTATGGTCTTGTAGCATAACTACAAAATCTATGTCAGAATTCTCTTCGCAAATTCTATTTCCTATTTCTGAATAAAATCTATCACAGAATATAACTCCAACATTATAACCTTCGAATTTAGTTTTCTTTAGTGATTTGTTTTTCTTTTTGAACAAATCATCTATTTCTCTTTGTCTTAATTTTAATACATGTCTTTCTGCCATTCCAAAGAAACTAGAATCGTCTCCATATAGCTCATAGTTTTCAAATTTCTTTTTAATTAACTTTGAAAATTCTTCAAGTCCATAAATGTCAAATAACATATTAAGCTCTTTTGCTTCTAATATATTTTCTTCTTTCCATTGCCATGTGTCCCAATAGGTTACTAGTTTTACAAATTTCCAAAGAACTTTATTTGTAATCATTTCAAACATTTTTCTGCCTTTGTGGAAATCTTTATCTTCCTCCATTGATTGATAAAGGAAACTTGCAAATAGTTGAGTTCCACAAGTCTTTGTTCCATCTGTATCTTCTATAAAAACTTTAGCAAATGGATATTCATTTAACCAAAGTGCAGTTGGATGATGGTCTAATAAAAGAACATTCATATCGGATTCTTTAACTTTTTCTGCATTTTCTTTATTGATACTTACATCTGTTAGAATTATCATTTCGTATTCTCCACTAGATAATGTATCTGAAAAAACTTTATCGACCTGATGATTACTACAATAACTTATGTCTATTCCATTCCCTAGTATGTAGCTTGCAATAATCCCACACCCAACTCCATCTAAATCATTATGAGTTATAAGTTTTAACATTTTCAACCTCCCTTGTATATTTATATATTAGCGTTTTTATAATAATATGTCAACTTATTTTTTTAATAAAGAGGAGAAAATCTCCTCCTTACTTTTATAGTTCTACTAATATTCGATATACCTTAATTCCTAATATTTCTGCTGTTTCTTCTATGATATCACGAATAAGTATAATTGGTACTTCTATTTCATCAACAGATACGATAATTTCATATTCGTCTTTTTTATGTTGTTTTCTGATGTTTACATTATAAAAAGCAACATCGTCAACTCTGTAATCCTTTAATTTATCTTTGTTTCTTTCGATGACTTTCTTAACCATATTGTTGAATCTTCTACTTGTCATTCTCATTTTATACCCCCCTTTATATACATAAATAATAGCATTTTTATATTAAACTGTCAAGTGGATTTCTAAAAAAAAATAATTATTTTAACATTTGTTTATTTATTTCTGCAACAAGGTTATTTATTTTGTTATAATCTAATTTTTCAGGCAATTTACTTGTTTGCAGTACATCTTTAAATTCTTCTTCTAATTTTTCTGCTATATTATAAATTTGTTCATAAGAATATTTGCCATTTCTAATATCTAATAATAACTCTCTGTCGTCTTCTCTGTAAGTTTTAATTCCATTTCCTTGTAATATATCAATTCCCATTAAATAAAGTCTTACAAGGTGCATAGAATGTTTCAGAAGATGTTGTTCGTCTTTCTTTTTATTTCTGTGATTTAATTTTCCATATTGTTTTAAGGTTATTGCCATTTCATCTAACATTTTTTTACAGTCTCGTAATGGATAATTTTTTAAGCACATGTCTATCATAATTTCCTCTTCTAAATCTTCTTTATTTGATTTTTCTATGTGCAGCTTTAACTCTCCGTTTGTTATTGGAGCATATGATTGCTCGAAAGTAGACATTCTCTTTTCAACAGACTGTAAAATATGTTTCTCTTTTTCTGTCTGTTCTAAATCATCTCGAGCTATTGCATTTTTAAGTCTTCTTAATTGATTTTGTGCATATCCTAAAAAAGCAGAATGAACTTTACTCTTAGTTAAAAATAAATTTACATTTTTCCTAAGCATTTGCCCTTCCTCTGATATTATGAATATATCTTGCTCTCTCGTGCCTAAAACTTCAATTGTATTTGGATTTGCATTACATAACAGTTGAATCATTTGTTTTAAAGGGTACATAACTGTATCTGTTTCATTGTCAGTCAATGCTTTGTCTCCTGATGTCATAGATAATATTTCTAATTTAGAAGGTAGAAATATACCCCTTAAATCAATATCAGAGCCTTCTACATTTGTTCCATATGCATAGCTACCTCCGTAAGTTAATAAGGCTATTTTATTTGTTTTCTCAATTTCTTTTATAAATTTATTCATATTTCTCTCCTTTCTCAAATTGTAAAAAATAGACCCAAGGGAATTCTTGGGTCTGAGGAATATATTAACGATATATATTATTGATAACTAAATACTGGGGAGAGTATTTAATTGAGTATATATACATTATATATTTTTTATTTAAGTTTGTCAACTAAAAATCATAGTTTTCAAATTATTATAGTTGCCATTTTTTCTTATTCAAAACCTCCTCATTGTATTTTTCTATTTCTTCACGAGTTGCATATAATCCAAAGTCCAATTCTGAATCTCCAATTACATATTGAATATCCTTAATTCCTATTTCTACAGATGCAATAAAATTTGTGTTATAATATTCTCCCGTGTCCATTTTCCAAAGTGGTAATTCCATTTGATATCGTAAGAAAGTCTCTTCGTCTAATGGACTATATTTTTCTAAAGTTCTTTTTCTATATGCTCCATCTGAAAAATGTACTTTTAATTCATATTGAAACCATTCTTTTTTAGTTATTTCTTTTCCCATTTTTGCCTCCAATTTATACTATTGTTGTTTCCCATTCTTTCATTAGTTCTGCGACATCGTTTTCAAATATCTTGCAGCTGATTTCGTATAGTTCAGGAATCATACATAATATTTTATCTATGTACTCCATTTTGTTAGTCTTAATTTTTGATGTAATCTTAATGTCTTCATGATGCCTATTCTCACTAATTGATTTGACTTCAAGATTATTCATACGTCTTTTTAAGTCTATATGATATTTATCTTGGAATTCTTTATATAAAAGATTATATCTATCTGAATATCTGCCGTTTGAATTATGATTTATAATTTGTTTTATTCTTTGTCTTTTTTCTGCTAAAGATATATCTTGACAAAGACCAACAATAACATCCTCTTTATGGTCTACTTCAATTTCTAATGCTTTAGCTTTTTCTTCTGCTATCTTTCTTTGTTGTTGTTCTTCTTTTAAATTTTGTAGTAATCCTATTAAAAAATCTGGGTTTGATATTGCTTGTTCTAATACATTATCTGTCATATATGTTCCATGTTTTCTTATACTTGGAAGAACTTCATCTGTTATCCAGTCTTGAAATTTTTCTGCGGATTCTTTATGGGACTTAAAAATAAGCTTATAAACACCAGATTCTGTTAAGAAATTTTCTCCTGCATTATTTAATTTTCGGAAGTTCATATCTTGAACATCTGAATTTGTAAGCTTAATGAATTGTTTTTGATTCATATTTTGCATATGTCTTCTAACTGTTACATCAGAGATTTCTAAACATCTCCCAACATCTCTTGGATTAAATAAAGCTTCATTGTTATACATTAATACTTCTAATTCTTTTCCTTCAAAATTAAATACTTTTATTAATTCATTCATTTTACATTCTCCAATCTTTATAGTTCAGTCAAATACTTAAAAAAATAGGCTCAAGGGGGATAATCTTGAGCCGAGATAGATAAGATATATGAGGAAATTTGTTATTTATGTTAAATTCTATTAAGCATTTAACTAATTATATTATATGTTTTTTATACTAGTTTGTCAACGTTATTTTTTAAATTTAGCTAACTTTTTTCATATCTGGATTTATCTTTTCTTTCATTCCTTTTTTTATATCGCATATTATTCTTCCAACATTCTTAGCAGACATATTATATTTTTTAGCAATTTCTTTATGTGTAAACCCACCTATTTTAGCTAATTTAAAAATGTCTTTATCTCGCTCTGAAAAGCCTTCTAAGATATCTTCTTCTATATCTAAAGTAGAATAATTCTTAGATTTATACATAAGTCTGTCAATAGATGTAAAATCTGTTTCTTCTCCGTCATCGTCTAATGCATCTAAACTAATGCCATTATATAAAATTTGTTTCATACTATCTATATCTTTTAAAGACATTCCTGTTTTTTTAGATATTTCTTTATCTGTAAGACCATTATTTGCTAATTTAATTACCATATCTCTTTTCTTAGGTATATCTCTTTTATATCTGATTCCACATCTTACTTCCCTAAAAGTGTTTTGAAATTCTCTTTTCATGAAAAGTCTTAGCCAATATGAAAATTTTATATTTATATTTTCTTCATCAAATTTATTTGTAGCCTTTATTAATGAAATATACCCAAGCTGTAAAATATCCTCATATCCCCATGCAGAATCTATTCCAACATAATTCATGAAATATCTATTTACTAAAAATGGGACAAGGTTCATATTGTCTATTACAAAGTTATTTCTTTCTTCATCTGTTTTAAAATTCATAAGCTCACCTCTTTATTACTTATTGTCTTTTAATCTGTTATTTCCACTTTGTACTTATACATGGCATCGTATAGTATCTTAGGTATTTTATCTTTATATTCATCTGCTACTTGTTTAATGTATTGTTCTTTAAATTGTTTATAAACTTTAAATGCTTCTTTTGGTGTGTTATAACATCCTAAACGTTTTATTCTTTTTATTTTCTTTTCATTATCATAAACACTACATTCAGTTTTGTAATTACCACTTCTTTTATTAAAATGAACTCCAATAGGTAATTCATTCCTTATTTTATTGTTTTTAGTAAATAATTTATTTATTCTCTGTGGGACAAATACACAAGTGTTTGGAGAATAGATTTTATTGCCCTTATGAAGTATATCTTTATCTAATTGCATATTTTCATTTTCTATCTCATAATAATTTTCTTCATACCATAAGGAAAATACTTGAAAATTTAACCATTCTTCACATACTTTAACATCGATATATGTTTCATGTGCAAGTTTATATTCCTCACTATAACATCTATACAACATATTGTTCCAAGTTCTATAACATTTAGTATGTTTTCCATTTTGTTTAGTTTTATATTCTCCTTCGCCTAAATATCCATGCCCATATAATCTAGGTTCATACAAACAAGCTATTTTCCCATTTTTAAATTCTTTATAACTTTTATGTTTAGAAGTCCAATTATACTCTGGGAAATAAACATCTATATCTCCCCATCCTTGATATCTATTTATTATCATTTTACTACCAAAATTATTATAGTTTTCTTCTCCAACTCTATCTATAAAAACTTCCATATATTCACCCCATTATATTAATTAATATACTTTGTAACCATACCAATTAGCTATTGTTGAATTGTTATTTGGTTTATTTGATATAACAACTCTATCGCCTACTGAAACCCTATTGTAAAAATCTATAACATCATAATTATGTAAACGGATACAACCATTTGAAACTTTTTTACCTATTGATGATTCATTTGAATTCCCGTGTATACCGTAATTTTCGCCTATTCCACACCATCTTACTCCGAGAGGATTTGAAGGACTTCCACCTTTTATATTTCCTTTGCTATAATATGGATTTTTAATTTTATTAACTATTTGGAATTGCCCAACTGGAGTTGGAGTAGAGTATTTCCCACTAGCAATTGGTCTACTCCATACTAATTTTCCATATTGGTATAAATATATTTTATTATAATAAGTATTCACAATTACTAAACGATTTAAAACTTGACCTTTTTTGTAAGTTTGTCTACTTGTAGTGGATTTAGCATTTTTTAAATATAAACTACTTACATATTTCCCTGTATTTAATTTTGCCCAATTGTTTCTAATTGAGACAACTTTAACAGTTGTCCCCTTTGCAAGAAGTCCAACAGAAGGATAATTAGTTCCTGGGCCAGTTCTAACATTTAGATTTGCAGTTGTTTGCATTGTTGTTACTGTAGCTGCATCTATTTGATTATTTATAACAGAATGTGCAGTTAAACCTAAAGTTCCTACTGCTATTGCTGTTGAGATTTTTTCTATATTATTCATTATATTGCCCCCTTTATCTGATTTCAAAATATTTATATAGGTTTTTTATTTGAGAATGTCCTAACTTCTTGTCCTCAACATATAAATATTGGACTTTGCCGTCAACTCCATCTCTGAAATTACCTATTTGTCTGTCTTGACAACGTTTTGAATAGAAACCAAAACCATAACACAAAGTTTCACCTTCAAGAGATAACAACTGGTCCATAGTTTCTGTCTTCCTTAATTTATCGTTTAATTCATTTCTTTTTGTCTTATAAAACATATTGTCTCCCTCCTGTCTATATTAAAATAATGGATTTATAAATTTACAAAGTTGATTTTCATACCAAAAAGCTAAATCCATATCAATAATTTCTAATCCGTTATATTTTTTATATGCTTGAGGAAAATAATTAGATGACACGCACATCAATTTATAATTGTTGGTATTAACATTTTCTTTTACATAAAAGTCTGAATTTTCTATTTTGCAAAGTTTAAATATTTCAACACGAACATCTAATCCTAAGTTTGTCTTTACTATATTTTTTATATTTTCAGGAAGAAAATTAGTTAAATACTCTGCTACAAAATCATCTGCCTGATATATGATTTCATCATTAGAAAAAGAAACTATTGTCCCTAATTCATATTTTCTTTCCAACAAGTCTAAGACTTGTTTCATTAGAAATTTTTCTACTGTAACTTGTCTTTTAGGATTCATATTCCCAAAAATGACCTGTCTTAGCCTTTTACTCTCTTTTAGATACTTACTATCGGTAAATCTACCAAGATACTCTCCGTAGGTTTTAGAGCCGAATACAAGTTCTTTGTCTATATATTTTAATGCTTGGAAATTAGCCTTTACTAAATCAATAGATATAAACACCTGTCCAATATTCTGATTGTTGTAAATATGTTTACTAGAATATTTTGTTTTAACTCCATATTTATTCATATCCATTTCTAAAAAATGTTTATAAACATCCGTCTCTTTTGTTTTTGTTATAATATCGTCTCTAAGATGGAACATTTTATCTAAAAACTCTTGCTCTGAATTGCATTTACTGATTTCTTCATCTAGTAAAGCAAACTTATCTGACAATCCAAAATAGTTTTCATATAAGTTTGTCAAGTAACTCCAGTAAGGCTCGCTAAAAATTTTTATTGGAATATCAAAATCTTTACAAAATCTTTTCTTAGTTTCTGTACTGTAATTATTCATCTAATCATCTCCATTTCTTACTCACATTCATTTTCTAATCTTTCCCATAAGTCCCACATTTCTTTATAAAACTTACAGTTGGTATAACAACTTATTCTTGGGTTATTTTGATATTTCTCAATATAACAACCACTACGACACATCTGCCCCATCCCCATATCATAGACATCTCTTAATAATTGTTGTTCTTTCTTTGTGAATTTAAAAGTTCTCATAATTATTTCTCCTTTAATTCATGCCATTTAAACTCGCCATGATAAACTTCATCGGTTTTTATGTTGACAGTATCTATTAATTCCATTTTATAATATTCGCCTTTTTTATTTTTGATTAATCTGCTAATTTTTTTATATCTTATTTTATTTTCGTTTCTCCAAGTGCCCTTTAACCAATGTATCAAAGGTACTTCTATTTCTAAATCTTCAGAAGGTATTCTTATGCTTACATATCTGAATTGTTTAAGATTACTAATGCCGATTGCCTTTTGATAATTACTAGGTTCATACCATTCTTTATCTAAGAACTCTATATAATCTTCTATATTTGTAAATGTTGGATTTTTAATCCATTTCGCAGACTTATAATGTGAACATATTTCACAACTGTCATATGCCCCAGAATACCCATTAAACACTTGTGGTCTTAACTGTATTTTATCATGGTCTAAATTAGGACAAGGCTTATAACCTATGCCTTCATGAATATGATATTGACACCAACTGCAACGTAATTTATTTTGCTCCATAATTACCTCCTAAAGACTAGGGAGAACCCTAGCCTATGTTTTTATGCATTTCTGCTCCTATACAAGTTATGAACCCCCATTCGGCTCTATTTTTATATTCTGTCATCCATCTTTGAATGTCTTTGTCAATATCTGCCTTAGTTTTGTTTCTTAAATATTGTGTCAGTATGTCTCTAAAACAGATATTGATTTTTTCACTAAAAAGTTCTTCGAATACTTCTATTGCTTTAAGTATTTCTTTTCTGTATAAAAACCCTTTTAGTTGCTTAAACTTAGGAATATAATATTCCTCATTTGTTTTATTTTTTTCTACTCTTTCTAATGTTTTTAGCATATCTAAAACATTATTTCCCTCAATATTTCTTAACATACAACAAAACCCTTTCCGAAATGTTAATTCATTTGTCTATAGATATTTAGAATTTCAGAAGTACCAAAAATTAAGCCTTCTGTTTTTTTCCAGTCATCAAGATTTTTATTTTTCCATACTATACCTGTTTCTTCTTCTATTTTTTTCATTTGATATAAGATTCCTGACTTATACAGTTTGTCTGCTAAAACTGGATAAAAACTAGAATCCTCTAAATCTGCACTTATTTTTTCTAGCTTTGTTTTAAATCCACATAAACTAAATGGCTTTAAACCTTTATTGTTTTTAGCGTATGGCTTTGGTTTTAAAACATATTCACTATGCATATTAAGTTCATAAAACGTAGATGACTTACTAGTGTTTTCTTTCTCCCCTTTCTTATAATAAATTTCTTGATTAACTGTATCTTTAGCTATCATAGTCATGAATTCATCCATTTCTATTTTTCTATTGTTTATTTTAATTAGATTGTGCTTAAAATCTATGTCTTTCGTTTTTAAATCTAATAACTCACAAAACTTGCTGCCTTTTAGACCGCTAAACAGTCCGTAGATTATAAATCTATCCTGTGCATTTCTAGTTAATAGAGCTATTTGTTTTACTTCTTCTTTGTTGTAAAAGTCTGTATTTCTAATGTATTGCTTACTAGATATTGCTTCGAATTGATAATCAATTTCCAACTCTCTAAACAGTTTGTTCATATAAGTTTTAATAATACTCATAGCCTGATACGAACTCTTATTTGTTGTCTCTTCTAAATATCTGTCTAACATGTCTTTTGTTGTATAATAGTTTTTCCCTTTTACTTTTAAAGAACCTTCTCTTTTTAAGTAAAAAAGTAATTTTTTATAACCACCTTTAGCAGAATTCCTTGCAGTTGGTTTCCATGTTGACATAACTTCTTCTACTTTTTTTTCGTTATAAATATTGATTTCTTTCATTTTCCTTCTCCTTTTTATTTGGGAATTATACAACAAGTATAAAACCCTTATTTCCTATAAAATGAAGAGTTATTTTTCATGATTGAATCTCTCCTTTACTGTTTATAAGTAGATTATAGTATTTTAATATAAAAATGTCAAGAATAATTTGTAAAAGTTCAGATGTTTTTTAGCTGGACTGAACATCTAGTTGTTTCTATCTTATCTATTTGTTATGAAGTGAGGGAAGATAAAAATAAATCTGAACAGAATTTTCCATGTGTTTTTATATCACGAAAACTAATTAATCACTTGGGAAAATTTAAAGAATATTTCTCGTTTATCGGAAAAGAATTTGGCGTTAGCTATATAGAGAGAATAATAATAATGATACAACTACCTAAAATTGGAGTTATTGTTGAAATATCAACATTCTCTGCCATTTTAAAAATCTGCCTCAAAGTGTCAAAATCGTTGTTTTTTTCTGCCTCAAAGTAGACCATTAAATTTAACCTAATCAAATCCTATTGCTATGCAATCGTTGAAATATCAATGTTTTTAATGTATTTTTTCTAAAATCGTCCTCAAATACACTAATGTTTAAAAACATGGATTTTATATAAAAAAGTCTGCCTCAAATACACTGATGTTCAAAAACATGAAGTTGTTTAAAAAATAAATTCTTGCAAAATTTTTCTATACATGATATAATAAAAATAAGAGAACTGCATTCTATTTGCTCTAGAGTGATAGCTTCTTAAAAAATGATTATAAACTTATGTTAAAAACCACTCTTATCGCCATTTGAGTGGTTTTTTATTTTTTAAAATCGTCCTCAAATACACTAAGGTTCAAAAACATTAAATTTATTATTTGTAAAAAAACTATTGTAAAAATTTTCCATATATGATATAATTAAAAAAAAGAGAACTACATTCTATTGGTAGTAGAGTGGAAGTTCTTGAAGTATTAACTATTATTTATGCGAACCACTCTTTGGACGATTTGAGTGGTTTTTACTTTTTTAAAATCGCCCTCAAATACACCAATGTTCAAAAATATTAAAAATCGCCCTGAAATTAATCAGAGCGAATCTATTTATCTTATTATTTTAATATCATCTTCATCAAAAAAATATGTTTTTAGGATTTCTTGCATCTTATAATAGTCATCTCCTTTATATGCTAAAATTGGATTGACTACAAAATATTCTTCAACAAAATTGGTGTCATATACTTTTACTAATTTAAATACCTGCAATTTATAATTTTCAAAATCAACTTTAAGATTTAAAAGAGTTCTTATCATTTTAGATAAATTTCTCTTATCGTCTTTTACATCAAGTATTTCTGCAATTTCATATCTATCTAGTTTGTGAATTTCATCTTCACTAGTGCTACAAAGTATATTTGAATTTATATTCATATAAGGCAATAGTCTTAATATTAAGCCAATTTGTCTATGTTTTCTTAAATCACAATTAGTATATAATCCCCTTATCGTGTTAATATAAACTCGACTATATTTATATTCTGTTCCAGTACAGCCTTTAATAAAATATTTTTCATTTAGTTCTACTGAATCATCATAAATATATAATAGTCCTAATTTCTCCATTTTTAAAAACCAATTTTTTGCCTTTGTTGAATCTGCAAATCTTATTAACTTAAAAACTTCTCTCTTAGGCATAGGGACTTTTTTATTTCCTCCTATTACCTTACATATCTTATTCCCATGTCTATTCTCATAATCCATGTATGAGGCTAAATAAAGCAATTTAGGTAAGTCCTCATTTTTAACTTCTGGAATTTCAGAAAATAAAGCTTTGTTATTACTGTAAACCATAAAATAAAATCCTCCTAACTTTCTATTAAATCTTTTGAATTCTAATATTTTGTTTCTCTTTTCTTTGTCTTCTTTGTTTAAATCGTTAATTATCGTAAGATTTTCTTCTTTTGATACATCATGACAAGCCGAAAATACTAATCTGCCGTCATTTAAATTGACTATGCCGTATTCTCTTAAGTGTTCTAATTTCTCTTCCTTTTTTTTCATAAAATTCTCCTTAAAAAATAGCAGTACTTCTTGACATAATCAATCCTTTTATGGTATTATAAAAATACAATTTAAAAAGATTAACTCTAAAAACAATTCTAAAGATTGATTATATCAATATTGTTTAAGGTAGATGGGTTCGACATCTACCTCTTTTTTTTATCTTACTATTTTTTTATAAGTATGTCAACTATTTATCACAATTAGGACAAACTATATTTTTATTATATAAAGAAGATATTCTAGTAACTGTCTTAGTTGCTCCACAATGATGCTTAACAGTACCAGGTCTGTTTGTTCCATTGAATTCTATAAGTTCCCATTCTCCTTTACCAGATTTCTTTATATGCTTTGCTGCCCTTTCAAACTGTTGTTGTTTTCTATAGTCTTGATATTCATCATACCCCTTACCTCTTGTTTTATCTGATTCACATACATGTTTAAATTTTAAATCGGAAAGGAACATTAATGTACTTTCAAAACTATATCCACAAACAGGACAAGTAAATTTAAATGTCTCATGTTGTTCATTTCCTTTGCATTCAAAAGGAGTTTTCTTATTAGAACTATCCCACCATTTTGCCCAATCTTGATGTTTATATGCAAAACTATCAAGTATGTGGACCTTTCTATTTGGACTTATTTTAGAACAGTAAGGGCAACCATATCCCTCTGTAGAAGAGGAATAATAGTAAGCCTTAGCAGTTGTTTTATAACTGCCGTGATAATCATGATTAACACATTTTAACCATATTTCAACATTTGACATTTTTGTCACTTCATCAGGATTTTTTGTATTCTTTTCAAAATCCCAAACTTTATCTAAATCGAATCCTAAACTTTCTATATAGAACCCAATTGAGTTTTTGTTTTTCATCATATTAATCACCTCTATGTTTTATTTATACTATTTTTATATTACATTATCATCTTGTCTTTTGTCAAATATCATATTACTGTTGGCAACTTTCTTTAATACTTCTGTATTAGACTTATGATAATAGTTCAAAGTAGTAGTCTTATTACTGTGTCCCATTGCTTCTGCGACTTCATATGATTCTACCCTACCACTATTAATGGTATTGCTTGAAAATCCCGCTCTAAGCATATGAGGGTGTATTTTCATGCCGTTATTATCTGCTATCTTATTAAGCAGTTTATTGATATTAGATGCGCACATTCTTTTCTTATGCGTAGAAATAAAGAAAGCATCACTATCTGTTTCTATGTCTAATCTGTGTGAAAGATAATAGTGTAAATCATCTAAAAGTATTTCTGGAAGATACTCTATTCTTTCTTTACCAAATTTAACACCTTCGTCATATTTTCTAGTGACTTTTATTTCACCAGTAAGAATATTTACATCTTCGATGTCTAATGCTATGATTTCCGCTCTACGAAGTCCAGTTGCTAAAAAGAATTCTACCATAAACCAATTTCTAAGACTAGTGAAGTTTTTATCTCTATTTTTTCTAAGTTCTTCTAATAAAGATATATAATCATCAGTTGATATTTCTTTTTTAACTTTCTTGTCGCCTTTGTAATGAGGTATTAGTTTGCCTTTATTTACAGTAGTATAGTTTTCTCCTACCATATATGTGTAAAGTCTTGTAAGTGTAATTATGCGGTTATTTAAGGTATTTGATTTATATCCTTTTTCATCTTTAAGTCTATTGAGCCATTTTGTTTGTATTTCAGATACTTTTAAGTTTGCTATTTCTTCAAAAGTAGTATCTGCTTTCCCGCCAAAAATATACTCGTTAAAGTCTTTTAAATTTTTTTCGTAACATACTAGAGTTTTATTATCAACTCCTTGCACATCTTTCATATATCCTAAAAACTCTTTATAACAATTACTCATATAAAACCCTCCTATTATCTATTTAATACAAAACACTTTGTTGTGTCATTTAAAAGTCTCATTCTTCTAACATATTCTTCATGAGTAAGAGGAATAAGACATATAATTATTCGATTACAATAACCTTCATAGTCAGTTTCTACTATAGAGTATATTACATGGTCCACTTCTTTATTCTCTATAATTAGCTGCTCTGCTTTTTTCTTAAGTATTTCTTTTGCTAAATTAAATTCTGAAATTGTTATAGGTTTATATATCCCAACATCATCAATAGTTGCCATAACTGTATTTCCCATATCTAAGTCTAATGATATATTGATTTTATCAACTGTACTTGGATTTAAAACTATATCTTGTCTGCATCTGTATAATTTATTTACTTCTACCATGTTTTAGTCCCCCTTATTCAACATTTATATTGTAAACTTTTCCTTGAGGTTTTCCAGTCCCTCTAGTAGATGGTTCTATCCAAACTACCTTACCACTTTTATAATGTCTGTAATGCCCTCTTACAGTCCAAGATTCAGTATGTCTTTCGTAATTTCTTTTATCTGTATTTATATTAGTATTACTGTATTCTTTTACATGTCTTATATTAGTAAGGTTTATTTTCCTGATAGTTTTATTTTTATGTTTTCCCTTTTTATTTGACTTTTTAACAATCCTAGTTTCACTGTCTTTTATTATTGTTGGATTTGTTTGAGCTAAATAATTTGCAACTAAAATTCCTTCGCATAATGCTTTCCCAATTCCACCAATTTTCTTATGCAAAGATTCATCTTCTTCCACTAATATTAATAAAGAATTCTTTACATATCCAACTTCTCCTTGCATATCTTTTATATTTACATTAAAGATAAAACTACTGCCATAAACATTATTTGTGGGAGCAATAATTAAACTTATATTAAATCCTTGTATTTCAAAATAACCAATTACTGCTTGGTCTTTAAATGTAAATTCAAGATATCCTTTGTTGAAAGAGAATTTTTCCATCTTACTATATTCTGCTTGAAATTCTTTTTTACATATTTCTGATATACTATTTACTTCCATTTTAAACACATCACAATCATACTTCCTTTGTGATATATTCTTTAGTGCCGTTTTAATTTTACTGTTGCCTAGTGTAAACATATCTTCATCCCCTTTTAGAAATTTTGTTTTTGTGTAAAACTAACTATACTTATATATTAATACTTTTATGTAAGTATGTCAACTATTATATGGAATTTTTTATAAAAAAATAAAGCAGCAATTAAGCTGCTCTATCCCTTATATATTTTATTTTTTATTTTGGAATATTAATTATCAAGATAATCTTGTAATATAATGATTTGTTCATTAGTGAGACTATCGAAATCAGAATCATTTTTTCCTACGAAAAATACATTCCCTACGATAGATTCTATCTTTCCATTTATGACTATGTTGAAATTTACAGGAAGTCCTTTTAGCTTTCCTTCTTCATTACATATTAATAATACATCTTTAGTTAATGGTAATGCCTCAATATACCCTCCTACTAGATTTTGCAATGATTGTAAATCATTTTCAATATCTGTAATTTTAGTGTTTTCTCCTATATTCTTAATTAAAACCTTCATTTTAAAACCCCCTCTAAAAATTATAAACTTTTTCTATAAAATCTTGCATATTCACATCTTCTTCAAAATGTTCATCTATATCTCTGCCGTCTTCATCATAGTAATCTACCCATTCTCCGTCTTCAAAGACTTCTAAGCCACCTGTATTTGAAAAGTCTGGTTTAATATTATTCTTTAATTGAAATAAATCATATGCACCTAATACTGACATTATTTTTAGTCCTTCTTCTGGAGAATTTACAGGTACATAAAAAGTACCATCATAACCTATTTGTGGTATCCACCAAACTCTATATTTCATCACTATACCTCCTATTAATTTATACCCAGAATTTTTTCTGTTGTTTATCCATCTTTCAAATTCTTCTTTTTCACCAAAACTTATTTCATAATAACCCTCTTTTTTATCATAAGAAAGAAGGTGATTGTTACTATCAAAATAAGCTAAATATTTACGATAAGACAAGTCTTTGTCAGAAATAAATTCCATAACGGAATTTAAGAAATTTTCTAATTTTTCTTCGTTCATAAGATTATTAACTATTGTTCTTAATGAACATTTAAAATTAATTCCTTCTAATTCCTTTGCATAAGGTTTTATATATTTTTCAATATCATCAACATAACAATCCTCGATATTACAACCACCATTGTTATAAACATCATAGTATAATTGACTTGCAACTATGAATAAGTTCATATAAGGGTTAGTAGTTCTACCCCAGTGAGGTATTAATTTTTCTAATTCTTCACTTTCATTTTGATATTTTCCTGTATGATTCCAGTAACTATTTTTTAACATCTTTGTCATCCTTTCTATAGTAATTTTTCTATACTTTCTTTTAAACCATATTTTCTTATGATTCTTTTAACCCTACTGTCTGTTTTAACAAAATTGACATCATCTTCGTCATGATTTTCTATAATAACAAAAGCAATAATGTCCCAGATGCTCCAAAGCAAAAATTGTTTTAGATTTAGTGTTCCATATTGCAATCCTGGAGCAATTTCTGTTACTAATATTGCTTCATCAATTAGATACCAATTGATATTATCATCTAAATATTCAAAATCTGCTCTTAGAGTAGTTGTAGATTGTTTTATTTCTAATCCTTTTAATTGTTGCTCTATATTCATATTAAACCTCCTCTATATCAATATCGTATCTGTCAAGAATCCTTTTAAATCTTTTATCTGATTCAATAAATTCAATGTCTTCTTTTGTATTCATTGCCTCTCTGTCTTCTACTACATATGTTATAGTATCTTTTATTGCCCACAGAATAAAGTTTTTTAAATCCATTTTCCCGCTCAACATTTTAGGAACAACTTCGTTTAATAGTTCATCTTCATTTAACACATGATAAGAAATTTTACTATTTAGATAATTGTAATCTTTTCTAAGTTGCACTAATGAAATATTTTTCATATTATTCACCGCCTTTGATTTAATTATAGCATTTTGATATAAAACTTGCAAGTGATTTCTGTAAAAAATAAATTATTTTTAAGCAAAAAAATAACCCCCAATCAGGGGATTATTATATATATTACTTAAATGATATTTTAATGTCACCTTCAAAATTATTATCTTTTATATAGTTATCTAAACGAAAAAGAATAATATGTTTTCCTGTCCCAACTAATCTGCTAATTGTATCTAGGGTTCTTTTTTCGTCCTTTATTCTACCTCTGCCTACCTTTTTATAATATTTACTATTACGATAATCTTTTTGGAAAATAGTGCTATTTACTTCACCGTGTAAAAAAGTTCTATAATCCCCAATTGTCTTATCTTTCATAGCTAATAATTCAACATAGTTATTATCATCATCTTTCACAGTAACTATAATACTGTCAAAGATATGTGGTTTTATTTCATAAGCATAAGTATTTATCATTATTATACTCCTCTCTCCCATTTATATTGGGGATAGGAGAGGGCAACCCTCTCCCAAAATGATAATTTATTCAACACCCGTTTTCACGAGTTCTTGATAGCTATTTTATCTTACCTTCCTTTTTATTGTTGGCAAGGCTATCTCGTCAGTATAAGTAGCCTATTGCTTACAGACCGTGGACCACCACGGTTTCGAATTTTGCCTTCTATTTAACTTCTCTTATTTTATTGTAGTCATCATCAATTTCAAAAAGATTATATAAAGTCCCATGTTCTTCTTCATGGTCAAGAGCTTCAAAGTAAGCTTCATTATCTGTATTCGCTATTATTGTTTCAAAATTATCGTCTTCATAATCTGCTAAGTAAGTTCTCATTTTCATACCTCCCTATATGATTTAATTATATTAAAACACATCAAATATTTTTATGATATCAAAGTCATGATATCCATTTTCATCATATACAGGAATATAATTAACTTGTATACTACAAACATATTCATCATCCCAATTTTCTTTTTCTTCATATCCAATGTGATATAATCTGTCAAAATCAAAATCACAAGTATTTGCCTCTAAATGAAATTCTTTTACAAGATTATTTAACTCTTTATTATAATCTTCTTCTTTGAATTCTTTTCCAATTAATTTTTCTTTTAATCTTTTAATAGAATTATTCATATCATTTTACCCCTTTCATTTACTCCCATCACTCTTTTCAAGGACTTTGGACCTTTTGACTTAGTCAAGTGAGTTTAAAGAAGAGGGATTAACCCTCTTGAACATATGGGCAAACTCCATAGTAAGCAAACTTACAACCTGAGCAACCATAGCAAACATGCCCTTCCATGCTTTTCATATGTATTTCAAATTCTTCTTCAATTGTAATTTCTTTTTTAACTTTCATTTTTAATTCTCCCTTCATTTACATAATGTAGGAGTTTGAGGCACTCCTATAAGCCTTCTACCTTTTTATAGAATGACAACTTTTAAAAATACTAAACTAAATCCGTCTGGTAGAGTGGTAGCTCCAGCAGGAAGTCTGCCACCAACAACTTGTGCTACATATAAAATGTCACCTTTACTTAAACTAACAGAAACTCTATTACAAGCTACGTCTTTTCCTAAGATGTTTGAAACTACCGCAGCTGTATCTGGATGACCTATAACTGATGTAAAATCTGAACTTGCTACAACTGATGCATCAACTGGTGTTACTTTTATATCTGTAGTCTTTGTTGTGTCTAACATTTGTAAACTAAAAGCATTCCCTAAATATACCTTCATTTTTACCCCCTTTTAATTGCTACTCTTATATATAGACGAGTATTTTAGTAGCTTCGCCTTTATTTACTCCCATCACCTTTTTCCATATGGACTTTGGACCATCATTGGTAGGTTTAAAGTAGGAGCAATTGCTGCCCCTATAATAAAGCTTCTAATTGTTGTACACATTCAAATAATTTTTGGTCAATTTCTTCATATCCGTAATAATCAACATTCGCTTGCCAAGATTCTTCTTCTAGCTCTTTAAATCTATCAGGATTAAATTCTGAAAAATTTTCCCATGTAAAGTTTTCTTCGAAATATTCTTTTTCATCATCTTCTGATATATCTTCGTATGCAAATATCCATTCTACGAATTTTTCATATTCAGATTCATCTAAAGCATCTGATAATTCTCCCATGTCTTCATAAGTAACGTTTGCATCGTATCTGATACTTGCTACAACTATTGCATCACCTTCATATACATCCATTCTAGTTGAATTTCCTACAAAGTATCTTTCATCAATTTCTCCGTCTAAGTCTAATATAATTTCAATTTGAGTTCCTGGAGCATCTTGAATATGTCCTTCTAATAGTTCAATATATAAATCTTTTATTTCGTCATTAACTTCATCAGAATGTAATAAATCTAAAAATCTCACAACGTTTTCTCTCTTCATCATCTTTTTTATCCCCTTTCATTTTGAAGGATTAAGCTATCTCGTCAGTATAAGTAGCTTAACCTTATAGACAAGTAAAATGAGTTGCCTCATTCTACCTGTTTCGAATTTATCCTTCTAATTAATCTGCTCTTTCATATGTTACACATTCCATGCAGCCAAGTTCATCATAATCAACACATTCCCACCAGTTTGGTTTCTCATGATGTTTAGTCTTTATTGTCATCCCAAATCCTTGAGATACAACTGTTATAACTTCTTCTCCGTCTTCATTTTTACCACCATATATTCCAGATGGTACTCTGCTTATAAACTCTTGTCTGCCTTCTTCTGTATCCATATTTTTTAACAGATTTTTCCATTCAATTTGATTTAATTCTTTCATCATCTTTACCTCCTAAATGACTTTATAAACATTAAAATCATTATCAACATAATAATTATCATCTAATCTCTTTACGATGGCTTTTATATTCTCTTTAAGGCTATTTTTATCTTGCAAATATTGATAATAGTTATTTATATCGTTTTTTAAGTTATCCAAAACTTCTTGATTTTTATCATTCTCTTCAACTATTTTATATTTAAAGAAATTTGTTTTTGTATTGTATTCACATTCAAAATGAATTATATGATTAAGTACATATTTTTCATAAATACAATGATTAAAATAACTAGCAAGTTTGTCTATGACACTTTCCTTAAAAATATCATTATTTAAGAGTTTTTTTGTTTGATTTTCTGTTAAATCAATTTGATTTAGTCTTTTTAATTCTTTCATCATCTTTACCCCCTTTCATTTTTGGTTCTATTTAGCACCTATTAGGAGTTCCCGACGACACCACGGGGAGGAAGAACCTTTGCCGTCATATCTTGCTATCTTTATTATATCATTTTTGTATAAAGATAACAAGTAAAATATTATAATATTGAATTATTTTCTTTAAAACTATAATAAGTGTTATCGCCTACAATTATATGGTCCAATAATTGAATTCCCATCATATCTCCACAATCTTTGATTCTCTTTGTCATTAATTCATCTTCATGAGAAGGACTTGGATTTCCTGATGGATGATTATGTGCCAACATGATTTTACTAGCATTTGAAAGTATTGCTATTTTAAATACTTCTCTTGGATGTATCAATGAACTATTTACAGTCCCCATACTTATAACAGATAAGTTTGTAGGTTCATTTTTACTATTTAAACAAAGCATCATCACTTGTTCTCTGTCTAAGTCTTCAAGAAAATCTTTTACTATTATATAGCCATCAAAAGGTGATGTTATCACTCTTTTTTCATACTTAACTGAACTTTCCTTTACCATTTTACATCTTACTATATCAATTCTCTTTGCCATCATCTTTATCCCCTTTTTATCATCATATTTATAAGTTCAGGCTATCTCGTCAGTATAAGTAGCCTATTACTTACAGACAAGCAATACAGGATTTCCTGTACTACCTGTTTCGAATTTAAACTTATAATAAGTAACCAATTTCTTCTTTTGCAAATTCAAACATTTTTAAAAGACTATCAAAATCTGGTAAATCCCAGTAATCATCAAAAGAAATTGCTTCTTTTACATCTACGAAAGTATTTTTGATTATAACATGATTTTCAAATTCGCTTTCATCTAATTCTTCTAAAGTATCATCATCTATGTCTAGTTCTTCTAAAACATCGTCAATTATGCCTAAACTTAATTGATACTCTGGAAGATTCTTTTTAAGAATATTCATAATAAAATCTGAAATAAAATAGTTATCATCAATTTTACCTATCATTGCTTTATCATATTCTAAGACTTGAATTCCTCTTCTTAATGCTTTAGCACCTTCAAATATGTCTTTTAAGTCACTATTGTTGATTTTAATCCAATCTAAACAGTTACTAATGTTTTCATATAATTCTTTTATTTTCATCATCTTTATCCCCTTTCATTTTCCCGCTCTGCATATGTTTTATGAGGAGTTGCGACCTCTAGCTTTTAGCTACTGCATTAGGAAGGGGATTACTCCCCTTGATTTAATAGTATCACTTTTGTGTAAAACTGTCAATATTATAAATGCTTTAATTCGTATAAATCTAATGTTTTAGGATTTATATAAATTGTAGAACATATAATCCCTTCCATTGAACTTATACAATATTCGATTATTTCGTCATCATCATCGTTAATCGCTTCTAAATATGTTCCTATCATTTGCTCAAGTTCATTCAATAAATCGTCAACTAATTTTTCAGTTCTAGCAATTAATCTATCCCATCTATTATCATATTGACAACAAGTAGTCAGATATTTATGATAAACTTTTAATTTACTGATTATGATATTACAGTTTTCTGTAAGATATTCGTCAATATCAAATATACCTTCAATTATGTTAATAACATTAGAACCAAACTTAGTCCATATTCTAACATCTGAATAATTGATATTCCAACTTATTTCAGGTATTTTTTCTAATATTTCTGAACAATAATAATCAATTTCATTTTCAAATAATTCATCAATTAAAACTTGTCTAAACTCACTATTGTTTTCAAGTATCATTTTTGCATTTTCTCTATTTAATTCAAAGTCACTTAAGTTTACTAATTTTCCCATCATCATCTTTAATCCCCTTTCATTTCTATTGTAAAGGTAATAGGCTATCTCGTCAGTATAAAGAGCCTATCATTTACAGACAAGGACCTTAGTCCTTGTTTCGAATTTATTACCTTCATTAGAATGGTAGATATTCTTCATCTTTTAAAGATTCTTTATCATCATTTAGTCGACTAGATTTAAATCCAAAATAATCAAGTGTTTCTTCATGACATTCCTTTATAATTTTATCATCTTTTGAATTTTTCCAACGATAAAATCTACCAGTTTTAGAGTCTTCCCAATAATCCATAAATTTATTGAAATGTAATTCTTTACCGTCTTCATATGAATATAATTCTGAAAAAATTAAATCCATCTCCTATATATCTGATATAATCTTTATATATTGCATGTTCTCTCATCATTCTTATCCCCTTTTTATCATCATTTTTAGCAACAGGCTATCTCGTCAGTATAAAGAGCATACCTATCACAGGCAAGGGAAAATCCCTTGTTTCGAATTTGTTACCTCCATTTATAGCAAAGTTTGAATTGCTGCTTTTGAACTATATTCCATAAAACCATTTTGTCTAAAGAATTCGGCTATATGTCTGTAAGTTGTTTGGGAGTATCCTTCCCATAAAAGTTCTGGTTTACCATCTTTTATACGAGCAACTTTTGTACCATAACTATATAATGTCATGATACCTTCATTTGAGTTTGTTTCAACTTTTGCCTTTCCATAAAATGATTTTCTACTATCAAAAATGCATTCTAAATTTTTTATCATCTTTAATCCCCCTTCATTTTTGTATAAAACAGGCTATCTCGTCAGTATAAGTAGCCTATTGCTTACAGACAAAGGACCATGGAGCAATTCATGGTCCTTTGTTTCGAATTTGTTTTACACTATCATTTGACTAACTCAAAATATCCATATAAACACTTATTACCACAGTCCCAAGTGTCATAATAATTACCATTTACTGCGGCAACATGATGTCCTGCAACTCTTAATATATATGAGCCTTTTGGATGTTCTTTTGTAAAGGATTCAACAGTTGGTCTTTTAGAACCTTTTTCAACTTTTATCCCATGATATTCTAGTCCAAGTTGTTTATATGTTCTCTTATACATATCCAAAGTGAATCCAGTTAAATTACATTGTTCTTCCCTTTCATATGGATGTACCATATCGAAAGTTTCTAACCATGTTTTATCTAGGACCTTTGTCAATGCACGAATAACACAGTCTCCAAATTTATCTTTTAAATCCTTATCATTTGGTTGGTAATATTTGTATAATTTTTTCTTTGCCATCATTTTTATCCCCTTTCATTTGCTCGTTAGTTGGTTATCCAGTAGCACCACGAGGAGGTGAGCATTGCTACCATATAGGGACTTTCAAAGTCCCTTCATTTATACTAATCTGAATAATTCGCAAGTGTCTTCATCTACTGCCCATTTTTTGAAATTATATGGATTATTTTGTATCCAGGTTGCTAGAGAATATTTGTCAAATACATGTTGCATATTAGAAATAAATTCTTTGATACATCTAACATACTCTTCCAAATAAGCTTCGAAACAGTCATCATTTTTATGTTCAAACATGTTTTCAATGCAAATAATTTCTGAACCAAGGAAAGTATTATCATTTAAGTCAGTTATTTTATCCTGCAAACTATTTACCATCAATTCTCTATCAAATACATCAATTTCGCAAGTTTGTTGATATATATCTACTGTCAAAGTCATTCCTGGAGCTTGATATATTTTCTTGCATTCATAATTCCAATGAATATCAACGAAATTTATAGCCGCAGCATTTATTTCTTCATGTTCTCTTATCATTGCCTTAATAGTCATTAAACTTGTTTCTGGTAATCTTTTTATCATCATCTTTATCCCCTTTATATTTTATTCTCCCATCACTCTTTTCACGGACTTTGGACCGTTTGACTTTAGTCAAGTGAGTTTAAAGAAGGAGCAATTGCTCCTAAAATCTATCAAGCATGTTTGAACATTTTTCAAAGAAATAAATAACATCATCATATTCAGGAAAGTTTCCAGAATTTCTGACTATCCATTTTAAGTCATCTTTTACACGGTTTACTTCTTCCCATGCCCAATCTCTATCATAACTATTAATATCATCATCAAGTTCGTCAGAATATTCATCAATTTCGTCAATCAATTCTAAAAAGTCATTATTATCTTCTAGCAAGTCTAAAACAACTGAATTGAAAATATTGTCATCATCTTGATAGTCTTCAAAGTCGTATCCTAATTTATCAATATTGTCATCAATTTCAATCTCGCCAGATATTGCTTTTAAAGTACTATGATTTTTTAAAATTGTCCCATAGCAATATTCCAAAGTTTCTTTGATTTTTCCTAATTTTACATAATCGTTATGAATTAATCCTAAATTTTTTATCATCATCTTTATCCCCTTTACTATCATTTTTGTTGGTTAAATTTAGTCGAATTCAGTTCCGCCACGGGAAGGCTACCAACAACTAGAACCATACGGGACTTCTAAAGTCCCTATCATTTATAGATAATAAACTTCATTTAAAAAGTCTATCATTTCTACAACATTTTTACCAGTTTTTTCTCCGTAATAATCTACTAAATCCATAGCTTTTAAGGTTAATGGTTTATGAAATACCATCATTCCTATTACTAATATTCCTGAAACTACCATGATTTTTACACTTTTTTTCATCTTTTTTATCCCCTTTTTATTTATTTGTAAGGCTCGAGCTATCTCGTCAGTATAAGCAACTCATTACTTACAGACAAGGACCGTGGTCCTTGTTTCGAATTTCGCCTTCATTTTTTATAGATGTTTTAACTCGTATAATTCAAAAGTCTTAGGATTGATATATATTCCACTCCAAATTTCATCAAAACACAAATTAAGAATATCATCTACAATATAGTCATCATTAATCCCATCAATTATGCTTTCAAGATGTTTTTCAAGGATTTCCAAAAACTCTTCTATTAGTTTAGTAGCTCGATTTTCAAGTCTTTCATATTGATAACTATATCCCGCAATATTTCCCATCATGTTTCTGAAAGTTTCCATCTTTTGCATAAGAATTTCAACATCATCAAGGTGTGCTATCCATGTTTCGGACTCTGAAATTATATCATAAAGTAAATCGTATACATCACTATTCCCTATGCTTAAACTTGTTTTACAGAAATCTATATTATATTTTACAGTAGGTAATAAATCTAAATATTCTTCTTTGATATAAAAACATTCGTTATCAAAAGCACTATTTTCAAGTGTCATTCTAAACTCACTATTGTTTTCAAGCATCATTTTGCACTCTCTCTGTTTATTTCGAAATCGTTTAAGTTTACTAAATTTTTCATCTTTTTTATCCCCTTTTATCTAAAATTTGAGTTTTTAGCCAAGTTTCCTTGTTTCCAATAGCACCACGGGGAGGTAAACTCTTGCTATCATTTAGGGACTCTAAAAGTCCCTTCATTTTACCAAATACCTAATTCAAAGGCTATGTTTCGTAAAGTCTCTTCATAGCCAAACCATGCAAGGTTATTTGAGTTGATTTCGAAAGTTATTCCATATTCCTTTTTAGCATCATCAAGCATTTCTAAAACTTCATCACTATATTTATGGAAAAATTTGTCTGTATCACTATAATAAATTAAACTTGATACACAACCACTAGAACAACCATAATTTAATACATCATTCATGTATGCTCTTATTTCGTCATCATCGTTGTTACAGTCTAAAATATCATCAATTACAAATAGTTTGATACCTTCACAGTTTTTCTTCATTTCGCTTAATTTTTCTTTTAACATCTTTTTTATCCCCTTTACCTTATTATATTTGAGTCATTAGTTGGTTATCCAGTAACACCACGGGGAGGTTGACTCTTGTTACCATATGGGACTTTTAAAGTCCCTTCATTTAATATCTAACATGATTTAATGCTCGAGTTGTTATTTTCTCCATCATGTTAGCATCAATTTTATCAAAGTCTACATAAAATCGAACTGGAGCAACGAAAATATAGTTATCCATGTTTTCGACAATTTCTGACTCTTCAAAATTTCCTGAAAATTTATATATCATACAATTTATTTCTTTATGATTTACAGGTTGATTATCTAGTACAACTAAAAAACCTTTGTCAAGTCCTAAATGTATTCTATAGTCTCCACTTGTATTAATATCTAGCATAGTTTTCATTTTTTATCCCCCTTATAATGAAATTGTAATATCAAATAATCCGTTTAAAAAAGTTGCTTGAATTTCATCACTTGCAACTTGATAACAAGTTAAACTCATGCAAAATATAGTTATGATTAAAGCTAAAATTAATGATTTTTTCATTTTTTATCCCCTTTTACCTAAATTTGATTGATTGAAATTAGTCGAATTCAGTCCCACCACGAGAAGGTTATCAATCACTAGAACCATATGGGACTTTAAAAGTCCCTTGAATTTATAATAAATCTAAAAAGTTACTAACTCTTACATATTGTCTATGAGTCAAATTTAAACTAAAATGAACAAGATTATAACAACTACTTGTTTCAAAAGTTGCTCCTAATCCGTATAAGAAATTTTTAAATAACATAGAATCGTTATTATCTAATTCCACACTATAATTTTTAGTCTCTACTGGTTTTTTTCTTAAATTTATCATTCTTAATCCCCCTTTTATTTTAAAACTAGTATTTGAGTATAAAGTTGTCACCTTATACCCAAAGATTAACTTTAAAATGTTAGTGGGTTTTCAATAGGTAACCCACACACCTTTAAAAAGGGTTTAAAAGGTTAAAGATAAAAATTTATTTAATCCAAAGGTAATAAAACCTTTTTTTCTCCTAATCCCCACTTAGTCGAGATACAGGCTTTTAATATACTAAAATGAGCTACCACACCAAGGGCAGTCGGTATATTGAAGGATTTTCCAAGATGTCGAATATTCTATTTTCCCGTATAGGCTATAAAAATACAGGCTATTTTGAGTTTTAAGTCATTAGTTGGTTATCCAGTAACACCACGGGGAGGTTGACTCTTGTTACCATGTAGAGGGATTTTATCCCTCTATTATACAGAAATTATGTTTTAAGTTGTCTCTTAAGTTGCTTAATGCTAATACATCACCCTTACTTGTCCTAATAGAGAATACTTATTATTAGCTTTAAATTCTGTGTCAATAACACCAGTAAAGTTACTTTTTTCAAGTGCAACTCCTATTTCTTCATAGTCTCCATATACTGTAAAGTTAACATCAAATACCATATTATTTATTTTTTATCCCCCTAAATTGTTTTATTAAAAAGTTTTTAGTGTAAAACTATCAACTTATTTATTAATTATATTGTAGTACTTTTTTAATTACTTGTCAACTACTTTTTTAAAAGTTTTTAAACTTTTTTTAAAAGCCTGTTAACTAATATATTAAAAGTACTATTTCTTATATTGTAGCTTATATACTTTATATTGTCAACTACTTTATAAAAAGTTTTTAAAAAAGTTTTAAGCTATTAATATAAGATGTTTTATCAATTAAGATACTTTAATAGTATACTATCTAGTTTAACATTTCAATAATAAAAATAATATTTCTTAAAAAACTTTATTTATCCATAAAAATAAATTTATATGGTATGGTCATATATTCCTGAAAATACTACATAGGCTATAATATCCCCGTATTGACAATGTAAGAGGTTTTATATACCTTATGGATAAATTATATTATTAATAAGGTATAAGGCTATTATATTCTAATATAGAGGACTGGTT
>OLOX01000257.1_pt1 | contig 55972 bp, 43 predicted proteins | sample 1672091 | NCBI WGS metagenome assembly OLOX01 (sample SAMEA3136644, study PRJEB25190) | human gut metagenome | reverse complement strand
CTGCCGCTGAACTATCGTTTAACCAATCAGGTTTCATCCTCATATCAGTCTTTTCCCTTTGCGGCTGCAACTCACCATGGCAATTAGGTGTCTTGCCGCTTTTCCAACATGCTATTGTCATCCGTGCAGTTTCCATTCCGAACTAGTTGGCTAGGGATAGATTATTTGAACTCTAATCTAACTTCGTGCAATAGAAGTATTTACTATGCCGCCTCTACGGGCGCACTGAAGGTGCAGAACACCGGAAGCCGGTAATCGTTTTTCTCACACAGCAACATGAGCATCACCGCGTTCATGCCGTTATACTCCCTGCCGTTCAGGTTCTTGGGCCATTTCAGGCTGCCCTCGGTGAACCATGGTTTCTGCCAGTCGGACTGCAGGCTCTTGATTTTTTCCACCATCAGGTCTGCGAACCTGTCGAGGGCGCGGTCTTCGGCACTCTGGCCGTCGCCGCTGCCGTTGAATTTCCTGTATGCCATATCAGAACGGTGGGTTTTCGTTGTCTCTTGCCGGTGCGAAAGGCTGTCGTTCCCACGGCTTGACCTCCTCCAGACGGCAGTCCAGGTCGATACGACCGTTGTATGCCGATACCGTCAGCTTGCCGGTGGCATGTATCTTCGCCTTGGGCCCAAGGAAAGCATCCTTGACGTAATCGAACTTGATGAAACGCACCCATGTGAACTGCAGGGCATCCCCGGACTTCTCCGTGGAATATGCCGAGAACGACACGTATTTCCCGCCTTTCTTGTCGGTCTTCTCATCGACGCCCTTGCCGACGGTTCCCTTGAACTCCAGCGTGCCATCGATGGCGTCCTTGTTCGATTCGGGACTGAGGTTTACCGTGTCGGCATGGAAGTTGAAATAGAGGTTGTCGCCGGTCTTTCTGAAGGTGAGCGTTCCGGTAGCCTCTATGCGTGTCCCCGCTGCAAAAGCGGTCAGTTCCGATTCGTCCCCGTCCTTGCTTACGGAGACGGTCAGTTCCTTTCCCGGCATGTTGTTTCTCGAACCGGGAACTGAGAGCTTCACGGGGAAGCCGATGAATTTTTTGCCGTCACCGGCTGTACGGACTGTAGCCGATTTGCTGATGACGCCGTTGATTGTTGCCTGTACTTTAATCATACTGTCTTGTTTTAATGGTTGTTATTATCTGATTGAAATGTTCTCTGACTGTGACTGCTGCGACATTCCCTGACGGTAATCCTGCGACAGCTGCGCGTTAAGCGCGATGTTGCCGACAATGCCAGAAATGCGCTCTTTCTTTTCCTCGCCGGTCAGGGTGCTGTCCGACAGGACAAGGTTCAGACGGTTCATGTCCGCCGCCGTCAGCTGTGCCGAAAAACGGTTTGTGCCGGTGTCCACGGAAAGTATCGGAGTCTCACCTTCTTTCACCATGAGCGTACACTCCCTCATTCCCTTCACAAGCGGTGTAAGGTCGATGCGCCTGTCCGTTGCGGCGGCTGTTGCCGCAGCCATCTGTTCCTCTTCCGTCCTGTTGTCTATCTGCACGGCCAATGCCATCAGGGAGGTGAATAGCGTCATCGCCATTTCCATTACCGGGTCTTGCCCGTAACCGCCCATGCCGATGCCGCTGTCCTCGGAGGACAGGAGCTTCTTCATCCATTCCTCCGGCGAAAGGGAAGTGTCCATCACGGGACTGTCCGGGTTCGGGCTTTTGTATTTCGCCAGCAGGTTCTGTCCGTCGTGCATGGCGGTGAGACGGATATTCCCTTTCTCGGCTATCTCCGCGAGATAGGCGGCGGGGTCCATGTCACGCCCGGTTCCGTCAGACGCAACCTGTTTAACACCTATATGCAGGTGCTGCCCTGTGGTACGGATTCCCGTATTGCCCGAAACGCCTATCTGCTGCCCGGCATTCACCGTGTCGCCGACCTTGACGGATGTGGAACTCAGATGTAGGTAGCTGACCTGTACCTTTATTCCGCCTTCACGCGCGTACTCGACGGTGACGGATTTCCCTCCGGGAGTGTTGGCATTGTCATTCACCGCCACTACCTTGCCGTCCTTTTCCGTGGCCAGCACAGCCTCGTTGTCACACCGTATGTCCATACCCTTGTGCATCTGCTTTTTTGACGGGTCGGCCGGGTCTGTACGCATACCGAACGGCGATGTGACGAACAGGAACTCCTCGCGTTTCAACGGGAAGGAATAGCCCTGCTCCGTACCGTTGACATTGGCAGGCTTCAGTTGCGGAGTGCCTTGTCCCGGCTTCAGCCCCTTTGCGTTCATCTCTTCCATTACCATGCGGTCATACCGCTGGAGGTTGTTGCTCTCGATGATGGATATGAGTGCCGGCGCGTATTTTCCCGCCGTGGCATATCCGGCTTTGTCAAGCCCCTGCGCCCAGCCCCTGTAATCGTCCGCATCAAGTTTGAAGCACGATGCGTACCGTGAGTTTTCTTTCAGAAATCTGGAATGGTGGGCATACGAATCACCCACGCTGTCGTAGCTGCAGAATTTCTCGTTCGGTTTGTCATCAGTATAGAGTCCGTATCTGCCACCGTTGGCTATCCATGACTGCGTTGCCTTGATGCCGAAGTGGTTGTTCTCGTTCTGCGCAAGACGGCTCTGGCCGCTTGCGCTCTCAAGGATGCCCTGTGCCAGCGTCACCGAGGCCGGTATGCCGTACAGACGCATCTGCTCCATCGCAAATTCCGCGTATCTTTCCGCGTATGCCTGATTTTTTCCTGCCATAGCCCTACATTCTTAATCCGGTGTGACGTTCCATGTTTTCCGCTCCAGTGACCGCATTGTGGGGAAGCGACATGCCGGCTTTCCTGTCCATGGACTTGTTCTCCAAAGCGTCGCAGACAGCCACCCTTGCTCCCGACCGCACGAGCTTCGGCAGGTAGGTGTCCAGCATATCCGCCGGGAAAGAAACTTTTACGGCAGAAGCCCCTTCTTTTTTGCCTCCGTATTCTGTCTTTGCAAGCCCCAATGTCTTTTCCATTGTCGGCACATCATCCTGATACGCCTCGTAATTGTCACCGTTACGGAACAGGAGCAGGACATCGGGATGTTTTTCCTTCACCTCGGCGTACTGCTGCAGTTCAGGACGCACGGCAGCCACATCGGGACGGACAACCGCAGTGTCCTCGTCCTGCTGCTTCTCCACGGCCTTTTCCTCCGATTTCTGCATCAGCAGGTCGGCGAACAGGTTGGCGGCGAGAGAGGTCTTGTACTGCGCCACATCCTCCGCCACCCACATCCTCTGCCATTGCTGCCTGCTCACTTCACGGGGCTGCACCTTGTCGATGCCGTCTATGACGGGAACACACAGTATCTTGTCATCCTTGCTTTTGAACACGTTGACACGCTTGATGCGCAGCGGATCGATGCCCTCCGGCACGGAGCCGAACAGGTCAACCTTCAGGTCGGGATTTGCCTGTGCGAGGGCATAGTATTTCTGTGCCAGCTCGTTACGGACAGCTCCCGCCGCCACGCGGTCATCCTGCTTGACGGTGGAGAAGAAGCGGTTGATGTCGTTCTTGTCCGGGCGTATGCTGAACGACGGCCCGTTTTCCGGCTTGAGGTACAACGCCCAGCCGCCCGCATCGTCACGGAGCATCTGGATCCGCTCGAACCGCACTTCCGTGGCGCGGCTGACAGCCTCGCTGACATCGAAGTCAGATACTTTTCGGATATCCTTTCCGTCCAGTTTAGCCGAATACACCTGTTTGTCCGCAAAGTAGGAATCGTCGGGATGATAGCGCAGCTGGCCGTCCTTGTTGAAGAACCTGACATAAGAGGCTCCCTGCGCCGCCAACGCCGCCGCTATCTTCTCCTTGTTGAAGCCGGGAATGGTGTGCGACACCACTCTCGCGCCAGCCTCCCTGCGCTCGTCGGCCGTCATCACCTCGTCAGGGGACTGCCAGTAGTTGCGGCGGTCGCCGTTGGGCATCACGACATCGCCGCCTGACCGCGCGGAGGTGGGAAGAACCACATCGGCTATGCCTGTGTTCCTGTCAAGAACCACGACAAACTCACGGCTCCGTTTGTCAGGAACGGCGTTGATGTCATCTGCAATGACGTGTGCGCCCTTTTCCTCCCATTCCTGAGGCATCCATTCGGAGCAAAGCCGGTGGATGCGTGCGGCGGCATCGGAAGCCTGGGTATAAGCGATATTGACAAGTTCCGGGTCATCATGCTGCAGGCGTGCATTCGTAAGCGCGTCCTGCGTCAGCCGGTCGTAATGCCCGAGCCCTTCAAAACGGGCAAGGAACTCACGCTTGTCATCCTGTCCTCCCGGAAAGTTGCGGTCACTGATTTCCATGCCTCCCTTGCGGAGAATGTCCTGAAGTACCAGCGCGTCAGCCGCCGATACCTGCGGACGCCCTTCCTTCTGTTCCCGAAGTTCCTCGGTCTGCTGCCTGTTGCGGTCATGGGCCGACTCCATGCGTTCCCCCTGTTCCGCCTTTCGGATGACGTCGAGGGCATTGTTCACATCGCTCTCCACGGCATCTATCAGGCAGGGGTTTTCTTTCAGTTCCTCCGTCCAGTATTCCACCATGCCCCGGCTTTCGGGCGACAGTTTCGCCGGCAGCCCGAACTCCGCCATCTTCAGGCCGGAGGCTATCTCGGCGATAAGGCATTCATAGCGCAGGGCGTCGCCCGAAGGTGCCTTGCCGCCGTTCATCACCATGCCTTCCCTCGACATCCGTTCACGGTGCCCGGTGGCACTCACCACCTGGCGCACCAGTTCCTGCACATAGTCCATGTAGTTCCCGAAATGCTTCTGGTCGGGGATATAGACGGCATCCTTGCCGGTGTCGTATGCCGCTGTTCCCGTGGTCGATTTCCTTATGGGCACGAGGTTCTGTGAAATCTGTTCACGGAACCTGTTTACGGCGGACCGGGTCTGCCGTTCCTCGGCGAGTATGTTGCCACGGTCGGTAATGCCGCCGAACTGCCGGCGCAGTCTCTCGAACTCCCTTTCATCCACATGGGGAAGCGTGGTCTGCTCCACGTTGAAGAGCGCGTGTATCTCACGCTTGCGCACGGCCTTGTACTGCTCTTGCTGCACGGGAGGCAGGCTGCGGTAGTCATCACGCGAAATAATGTCTTTTTCGTCATGCTTGTTGACATAGGAGTCCCACCTGTACCAGTTCATCGGCACGGAACGCTCGTCCTTCAGCACGGATTCGTTCCGTTTTCTCGCCTCTGAAAACGTGGTGTACAATGCCGTGGAATAGCCGTGGCTGTCAGCGTCGAGTATCAGCGTAAGGCTGTTGAACGGGCTGAGCGTGGCTCCCTTGGGATAGATTCTCGGAGAGAGGCGTCCCGACACGTTCAGCCAGTACCCCTCCGTCGATGCCCCGTTGAGGGCGTTGGACAGCAGCTCCACCTGTCTGGCGGCCGCCGTCTGTTCCTGAGGTGTCTTTTCTTTCATTACTATACTTTGATATATTGTTTTTTATCTGAGGATTATGCCACGTTCCTGATTCTGCTCCCGTTGCCGTTCCTGCTCAATCTCCATACTGCGGTAGTTGTCTTCCGCCATCGCTCTCATGCGGTCGTGACGGGCAAGCACGGCGTTGGCAAGCGTGTTCAATGGCAGTGCGCCGGCGGCGTATGCCTGCGCCGCGTTGTCGGGAAGCGTCACCGAGCACGGCACGTTGTCAATAGTGGCTATCAGCGTGTTTCCGCGTATGACCGCACCGGATATGCGCGGGTTCAGCTCTTCGTCTTCATACTGCCTGTAACGGACGGCCGACCGATTGTTTTCGGACTTGCGGTCTATTGCTTCATGACCCATCTTGTTGACAAGGTTGACACCGCCCATACCTATCAGCACCATCTTAAGCAGCGGGTTCCTGACGAACATCCCTACCAGTATGGAGGCTAAGGGCATCATTCCGCTTTTGAGGTTCACGGAGGTTGTCTTGCCGGTGAACAGCCCCACGAGCATATCCGGCAGCATGGCTATCACGTATGGGAGGTTGCGCCCTATGTCGCCGATACCGTCCAGACCGACCGACTGGAGAAGGTTCGCCCAGCCGTCGTTGTTGTCCTGCTTCTGTGTTTCATCTTCCCTTTCTTCACCGTCTGGCGCATCATTGTCGTCAGGTGTTTCCTGCTCTCGCATTTCCGTATTCTCTCCTGCAGGCTGTGGCGGCTGTTGCTTTTTCCGTGCCTGCTCCCTGTCATTCTGCGCTTTCCAGTCAAGATATTCCTGTTCATGGCCGGGGGCAATGACGGACGGCACGGCAGAAAAATTCTTGCCCCGGTCAACTGTTTTGGGCTTGGTAAAGGACATCGCATCGAATTTGAGAGGGATAAAACCTTTCCCCGGATTCTGGAAAGGGTTTTGCAGATTGCCCAGACTCCAGTCCGTTTCCCATGCCGGCTTTTCTTTCAGTATGGGCATCTTTTTCGACAAGGTACCGTTGACCGACTGGATGTAGCCGCTTTCGTAAGTCTTGATGCGCCAACTGTCCTTGCGTATATCCGACAGTGTGCTGCCGTTTCCGAACAGTCCCGTACTGACGCACTGCTCGACGGTCAGCCCCTTTTTCTGCTGTTTTTTGTCAAGCACGGACTCAAGCCCGGCAAATACGACCTCTGCGCCGGCTAACCTGGCAAGCGCACCCCACGAATACACGCCTCCGAAGGCCACCACGTCCGATGCGAAGCTCACGACCTTTGCCGCGCTTTTCTCTGTCTTTGACGGCTTGTATATGGCTTCGCCCCGTTCCTCTATCTCACGCTGCAGCGGGGATTTCATCAGTTCCTGGGACAGTCCGAAAAGGCTGCCGGACGCACCCTTGCGGATGATGTAGTCGAAAGAACCCTTGGGCATCTGGTCGCGCACCATGCGGTCAACCATCATCTGCTCGATGCGGTGGTCCACGTAGGCGAGTGCGAGATCCGTGCCGAGTTTGGAGGAGAGCTCGTCGTAACGCTTGCGACCCACTTCCGCCACCACCGCGTTGCGCCACTCTCCGGCAAGGCGTTGGAGGTCAGCCACGAAATCCTTGTTGCCGAGGATGCTGTCCTTGCACATCCCCACATAGTCCTCGGCGGTCTTGGAGCATTCCTTCCCGGTGAGCCGGAGGTACTGCATGGTGTCGTCAGGACCCGGTATACCTGCGGAGGAAGAGGACTGCGCGAGGGTGCGCATGATGCCGGCAAACGAATTGGAATAGTCAGCCACCTCTTTGGCCTGTGCCGCCTGAAGCACCGACTTCTCATGGTTCATGACCGGTATGAAATAGGTGTTGAAATAGCAGCCGAGGCAGTATTCCACCTCTGACAGCCTTTTTGTATTACGTGGTTGTGCCATTATGATATGTTAAGTTGTTTCAATAAGTTTTCCTTGGTTTGCTCAATGGCGCTGTGATAAACCTCCATCTGTTTGGGATAATACTCCTCAAGCATCCGTTCCTTGTCTATCCGGTCAAGCAGGAACTGTATCGCGCATTCGCGTTCGATCTCCACGGCCGCCTCGCCGTCTTCCGAGCCGTTGAACCATGCCTTCGTCCACCACCGTATGCCGGAACGGTCGGGATAGACGGTGACAAGCCGCTGTATGTCGAAACTGCGCACGTCTATGTCCAGGTCGGCCAGCGGGTCTATGATTCCGGAGGTGGCGACGGCTTCGTCATAGCTTTTTTTTTACTCGCTTCATCCATGACCGACAGGAATATCCGGTGCCGTAGGGCGAGGTAGTTCAGAAAATCCCCGATAAGAAGGTTCTGTACCTTGGCGGCGATGGGTACCGACCGTTCCGTCAGTCCGAGCGGATTGGCCATCGACGGTATGGCGTCATAGAAATAGCTCCGTGCCGCCGACAGGGAGAAGATGTTGCGCAGCGACTGTTCGGTCTTGTCGGGAACGGTGTACAGTCCTCCTGCCACTTCCATCAGGTATTCGGGATAGAATCTCGCCATAAGCCCCTCTATCTCTTCCATGTTCTCGTCATAGTCCGTCGGGATGTCCATGTCGAGGGTCTCGAAGTCGGGCATCCCGCTGTCCGTGCCGGACATCTTCATGTTCCCGAAAAGCATCTTCAGGAACTCCACGGGGTCTATCTCCGTGCCGTCATACTTAACTTCCAGATGAAGGGTGCTGCCGCTGATGGAGAGGATGCTCCCGGCCTTGACACGTTTGCCGAAGGCGACCATCGCGTTGCATATGCCGCCGTAGGTCACATCGTATTTCCCGTAACGGGCCGTCTGGTAAAGGCCGTGTTCCCTGTCCGTGCCGATGGCGGTGACGATGCCGTCGGCCACCGCACGCAGGACATAGCGGTCGGCGGCGAGGTCTATGCCGTGGTTGAAGCTGCCGTCCTCCTGCTTTCCGTAGGCACGGGTCAGCACCACTTCTTCTTTCCTGTCATTGAACGGCATGCAGTAGCCGCTCTCTGACTGCAGGTTCATTTCCTGTGTATATTCCATATCCTTATTATATGTTTACTTGTTGTCATATTAAGCATGTCCGGAGATTGCTCATCTGTGCCGTCCTCCCTGCTGCCTGTTGTCCGCCTGCGGATTCTCCTGCACCTGCACCTGCGCAACCCGCGAGTTGTTGCCGATAAGCATCATGGCGAGCAGTGCGCCGCCGATCTTGCCGAGCCAGCCGAACCGTCCGAATATCATCAGGCCGGCGGCGAGAAGGCCGACGATGCTCAGTCCCGACACGTTCCCTTTCCCTATGTTGGAGAAGAAGTTGCCGAACATATCGGCTCCGTTGCCACCGCATACGTTTTTCAGGAACTCGGAGATTCCACCGAACGTGCTGTTGGCCTGCTGCACCGTACCGTTCAGCCCGGAGACGGACTCCTTCACATCACGCATGGTTTCCTGCACGCTGTCCACGGCATTGCCTGTGGTGTCCACCACCGCGTCCACATTGTCCTTTCCTATCGCTATGTCGGCGACCGTCCTCACTACCGGCTTGTCATTGACCAGTGCCTCCCAGCCGAGATAGCCCACGCCGGCACCGAGCGTGGCTGACTTCAATGCCGTCCCCGCGCCGGCAAGCGTGCGCTGGGGATGGATGACGGCCCCTCCGAGGCTTCTTGTAGCCGGGTTGTTGAAGATGTATTTGCCGCCTTTGAGTATTGTTGCCCATTTGCCCATATCTGTTGTCTTTTTATTGTGTTATCGTATTCTCCGTATGAAAATAAGCCTCACACCGGAAACCTTTCCGGGGCGAGAAGTCCTTGAAACTGCATGACTTGAAAAGCATCGGCTTGTTGACGTACTGCGCGAGATCCTTCGCATACTGCGACGGTCTGGTCTTGTTTTCAAAATCCCGGTACGGCATCACATACGGCTTGATGCCAAGTTCACGGCACCGCTCGATACGGTACATGTCCTGCTCCATCGTCGAGTTGAAGCCGACAAGGATGTAGCACATGATTTTCCACGGCTTGATGTACCGCGTGACCTCCATGAGTTTTTTTGTCAGGTCTATCTGCGGCAAGTCCCATGCGATGTGTATGGACTTGTAAAGCCGCAGCCTGTTGAGCCAATATGCCTGCTCCTCGTCCATGATGCGCACGTCAACACCGTGCAGGTTGACCTTTTGCCCTGCTTTTAGCAGGTAGTCGATGGCCGACCGCCATTCCGGGTTTGCGAAGAAGTTGTTGTCGAGGACCTCGATATGCTGTCCTGCGGGATTCAGCTGCACGGGTTCCACCGGGTGTATGCCGCCCTCCTTGTCATGCACTAAGCAGAACGGGCATCTGCGGATGCACCCTCTGGAGAAGAACTGGATGGAATAGGCGTATTGCGGATAGAGGGAATAGTCCATCAGGGTCGATGCCTCAATTTCCGGGGCAAGACGGCTCTTTATGTCATATCCCGTTCCGCCTTTTATGACCTCGCAGTCCCAAGGTGTGTTGTCATCCGGCGAGAACGTGAATATTTTTGACTTGTAAACACGGTCATAGCCGCTCCCGAACATCGCGTCGGTCCATCCGACACTGTCACCTTTCGATTTGTGCCACGCCGCCAGCTTCATCAGCGCGAAATTGGGGAAGTGGTGCCCGTCAACATCTGTCAGTCCTATCCTCATAAGCCTTGTTGCGTTTTATCGTTTTTATTTTTGTTCCTTTCATTGTCTGTCCTCATTTACGGGGTCTTATCTTGCTGTTGCCGCGCCAGCGTTCAAAGGCTTCGTCCGTGATTTTCCATTTGTCCACGTCGTAGCTCTTCGCCCTGCAGTCTATCTCCCGCCATACATCGGACAGGGAGGTGTATTTGACCGCAAGCGTGAGCCGGCGCAGGTTGCGGTTCAGCAGGTGGAGCTTCGGGCGTATGCCGAAAAGGATCTCGATGCGTTCCTTTTCCGTCATCTTCATGTCCGAGAGGCATACCAGCCTTATGTCGTTCACGATGTCGATGCCGCCGAGTATCAGTTCCCGGTATATGGAGCTTCTGCGTGGCGTGAGTGCCACGGCAAGCGCGTTTTCGGGTGACTTCTCCAGCTGCCGGCTCAGGCTCCCCATGTTCTCCGTCAGCTTGCCTATCTCGTGGTAGAAGCCGTATATCTGTGCCGCATAGCTGATTACCGAGCGGAACGAGTCGAGGTAGTCGTTGAACTGCCGCTGGAAATCGGTCGTGGCTTCCACTTCCTCCTTTGTCCATATATGTCCGGTGGTCTGTAGTAGCATCACCTTCTCCTGGGATTTGAGCTGTTTCTCCGCCTTGTCGGTGTACAGGACAATCATCCCGGACAACACAGGGTCTGTCTGCGCGAGAACCTTGCAGATGCCAAGGATGAATGTCAGTATTATCAGTATTGTCCTTATCATGCCGCCTCCTTACTCTATGGCCCTTGCAGTCCGTTTCCATCTGTCGAGGGCGTCACCGGCGATGGTGCCGATGTCCCTGTCCAACATTCCCGCCGTGATGTTGTTCCACACGTCCGTGAGCGTGTAATACCGTATGCTCAGGTACAGCCTGTTGAGTTTCTTGGAGAATGCACCGAGTTTGTCGGACAATGCCCAGAGCGTCTGTGAGCGTTCCGCGCCTGTGAGCATATTCGTTCTTCCTCCGGTGGCGATGGCTTCCCGAAGCAGTGTATAGACGGAGATCAGCTCCGTTGCCGTCTCAAGGTAGAGGTTGTTCATCGACATGGTGGCGACTATGCCCTGCGGATTGGAGCCGATGGCTTTCTTGAGCTTCCCTAAGGTGATGAAGATGCGCACGCCGTCCTCGTACAGTGTGGCGGACGCTTTCAGCGACGAGGCGAATCCGGAGGCGGTCTGCAGGTAGCCGGAGTATTTCTTCTCCCATTCGTGTATCTTGGTGAACTCGGCGGCGATGGTGTTCTGCAGGGCGGCCGTCCGTGTCTGCGCGTCGGTCTGGTCTTTCACCTGCCCGTTGATGGCCTCGTTCCCTTCTGCGAGGGCGAGCCATTCCAACGGGTTGGACACGACAAGCTGCGCCCTCGCCTGCAGGGAGGCAAGGACGGCAATGATGACGGTCAGTATCTTAGCGGTTGGTAATCTCATATATTCCGTTTCTTTTGCGGCTCGCGCCCACACGTTCACGTATGAAGGGGATAAGGTTCGCACTCATATCCATGCCTGTCATGTCAAGGCGCGGAGTGGAACGGTCGCCGGAGTATATCTGTATCGTTTTTAGTCCGAATATCTGTTGGGAGAAACTGCTCTCTTCCCGGAAATCCACGATGCGGTAGAGTTCCATGAAGTCGCGGGTACGCCGGAACACGCCGTGCTCGTAGATGAACTGCTCGTCGGTGATGATAAATCTCATGCTCCGCAGATAGAGGAAGCGGTACACGAGGCAGGCTGCGATTGCCAGTGACGCCCACAGGAGGATGTTGCCCATGAACACGCCGTCGATGCCCGCCACGGCAAGCCCGGCAAGGCAGACGGCGGTGATGATAAGGTCGTTGGCGAGGTACTGCCTCGCACGGGGACGGAATATCATCGTCCCGAAACTGTATGTTGGCTGTGTCCGTGTTTTCATCGTCTCATCCCTCTTGTTTGCGTTTCCTCATTCTCCATGGGCTTGTCAAGCAGCTGGTCGTTCCAGTCCTTGTACCGGCCGTCGCAGGGTTCATACCTGATTCCACGGCTGTCGATGCCTAACCTGTCGCACACGTCCCTGAAATCGAAAGGCTCCATCGGCAGTTCGTGACGCTTGAAGCCTTTGGTCAAGTCGGTGACGACCAGTTTTTCCTTGTCCTGCGTCAGGTGGGAGGTGAACACCCTCCCGTCTTTCTGAAGGGCGAAGTTGACCGCGAACATCCGTCCGGCACGGTCTCGGTCAAAGCAAAGATGATGTATGGCTTCGGGTGTATGCTCTATCATCGACGAGAACTGCTTTTTGGTGGGTGAGCCGCCGGTTGACACATACACGGCATTGGCGAGGTCGTGGTAGCCCACATTTCCCGGCTCGTTCATCTTTATCTGATAGTAGGCCATCGCGTCAAACGCACTCTCGAACCAATAGACATCCTGTGCCGCCCCGATGGGACGGGTGAAGCCCATGTCGCTGCGGTTGTTTTCCAGCCGGGCTATCCAGAGGCCTTCCGCTGCGTTGCTGCCTGCCGCCATGCCCTTGTAGGCGGTCTTGCCCTCGGCATTGGGGCGGCTGCGCTCCTCCAGTCCCACGATTTCCTTGCCAGGCATTGCGGCGAGTGACAAGGGGAACGAGAGGTTGGTGTATTTCTTGCCGTCACCCCGTTCTCTCGTAGCCAAAAAGAAATGGTCGGAGAAGGCCCGCTGGGTCTGGAGATTGATGCCCCTGTTCTGGAAGTAGGGATAGAACCGCTTTTGCGAGTCCCAGTCGCCGTTGACGAACGCCTGCGTCTCGTATTCGTAGATGTCGAAGGGGCGTGCCTCGCGCTGTCTCCCGAAGTCCCGTGGCGCACGTTCGGCCACAGGATGGTTCAGGAGGCGGTTGCAGACAAGGTTGACGAGCCTGTCGGTTGACATTCCGGGACGGTACTCAGCAAAAAGGTTCGGGTGCTCCTTGATGAAGCTGATGACATTGTAGTTTTTTATCTCCGGGGGCTGGAAGCAGCACAGGCCGTTGGCGGTCACAATAAATTTGTCGCCATGCACGCGCTTCCCGTCACTGCCGATACGGACGTAGGAGGGATAGCGCATGCCGTCCCTGCGGTTGAGCTGGTAGCCGGCGTCCACCAGCAAGTCCTGGATGTTCACCCTGCTCTTGAAATCGTCGTATGTTAGTTCTGACATGGCCGTTGGTTCGTGTTATTGTTAAAGGCCGTGCCCCATGCCGGGGACACGGTCGTCGGGAAGGTTCCTCATGGCGTCGAACTGTCGCGCCGCCACATCTGCGGGGCTATCGACACCCGGCTTGAAATAGACATGCGGCATCGGACCTCGGTGCCCTTCCACATAGATGTCGGGCATGGGACGGGGACCTCGGAGGAGGTCATGCGTCACCACGGCTCCGGCAAGCAGGGCGGCAGAGATTTTCGTGCCGAGACCCACGGGATAGCGGTCTTTCATGTCCACCTCCTTGAATACTTTCGAAAAGAGCTTCATGCGGTGCAGGTCGTCCAGTGCCATGAATTTTTCGTACTGTTTCTGCGAGATCTCGTGGCTCACCACCTCGCCGTCGATGACGGCGGTCATGCGGTATTTCGCCTCGCCCTCGCCTTGCACGGGTTCCACACGGATGTCATCGACGGTGACTTCACGGCCGTGCCGTCCTTCGCGGAACCAGCCTTTGTTCTCATCTATGAGGCTCAGGTCGTTACCGTCCATGACCACGCCGCCTTTGGGCAGGTTGTCACGGAGCGACGGCTCTCGCTCCACCTGATACTCCTGCGCATTCGTCTCCTGACGGTAATATTCGTTCTGTCGGGTAATCTGCCGGTCAAGGTCAGCCTGCACTTCGGGATGTAGTTTGATGTCTATCAGTTTGTCGCTGTTGAGCATGTCCATGGTGACGGCATCTGCGAAGTCCTCCTTGATGACATTGTTAAGTGTCTCAAGGCGTTTGGCTATTGGCTGGTCTTTGATGGAGTTGGAGGTCAGCACAGCCAACTCTTCATCGGAGAGATTGTACTGCAAGTCCGCTTCCAATGCCGAGGACTGTATGGTGACGGTCTTTTTCTCCGCATCCACCAGTATGCCGTGGCTTGCCAGCACCTCCTGCCATTTCTCGTTGGAGAAATAGACATCGGAGGTGATGGCTTCCTTATATGGGATAGCGGGTGCGGTCGGTCTCTGCGGCTGTTTGACAGGGGTTATCACCGTCTGCAGTTCGGCAAGCACGTCTTTCTCCGCCACGGGTGCGGTGTTGTAGCCCTTGTAATAGAAGCCGTAGCCGCCGGATTGCAATTCTCCGGGCTTCATGCGCCCGTCGGGGCGGTTCGGCACCATCGGTGCGCCGGGATAGTAGAGCTGTCCTCCGATGCGGCGCAGGTGGAATCCCTCCTGCATCCTCGGTGTCCATCCCAAAAACGACCAGCCCATCATGTGGTGCGGCGGTACGGGAATGCGGCGGTACGGTGCGACCCTGCCGTATTCGCCCACGCCGACGCGGTAGCCGTGAAGTCCCATCGCCACACGCCCGTTGGCGTTGCGGGCATGGACAAAATCTTTCGGCATGTCGAAGTCTGCGGCGACAATGCTCGCAAATGTGTTGTATGCCTTGCGGTTGGCGGTGTTGGTGCCCCAGTCGGTAAGGGCTTTCAGCTGTTTCTCTGTGATGGGATAGTTCAGCAACGGGGAATCATGCCCCTGCACGAGCAAGGCGAAACCGTTGCTGCTTGCGGCCACATGAGCCTGCATCCCGTTTCGGAGCAGGATATCCTGCAGTTCGGGCGTAAGCTCAAGGGGACGCGGATTGGTGTTTGTCCTTATAGGCATGATGTGGTCTTGTTTATGCGTTTCCGTTTTCCAGTGCCTCGTCGAGCAGGGCGTTCCTCATTTCCATGAAGGCGGCCGCCGATTCCTCAAGGTTCGGGTCAAGCCCCTTGCGGTGGCAGTACCATTCGTATTCCTGCGACAGCTCGCGTGAGTGGTGGCTGATGTATTCTTTCCAGCCGTATTCGCCAGACTGCACTTTCTCGATAAGTTTCTCTTCGGGTTCGTGTTTCATATCGTTTGCGGTTTAGTGTTTGAGTGTCATGTTGTTGCGCTTGCGCATCTCTTCCCACAGTTCCTCGGTGTAGGATGCTTCGGGAACATAGTCGAGGTTGCCCTCGCTGTCGGCTACCCAGCAGCCGTTCAAACCGAAGTTGTATCTGCCGAAGCCCTGCCGCTGTTCCTCGCGCCATTTCTTCTCGTCGCCATGCGTGAGGCGCACGCCTGTCTTTTCATTGAGGTCGATGCCGATGGTGTAGAGGTTGTCGCCGTCCATGACGGTGACGGGCAGTCCTTTCTGCAGGCAGGTAAGCTCGGCATTGGTGAGCTTCATCTCGTTGGCGGCATATTCGAGGTTGCGGCCGATGACGGGTGTGGGAACGTAGATGATCTGGTTGGTGCCCTGGTCTATCTGGTGGAAAGCCTGTATCTCTTTCCCCTCGGGCGTGGTGACGGGGGCGATGACGGGACGGTGTTCAAGGAGTGCCTTGCGCTCTTCTTCCGTGAAACGGTCAAGGCGTCCGGCTTTGAGCTGCGGGTAGAACACCACATCCACGCTGCTGTCATCCATGCGGATGAACGCGAAGCGGGTGCGGGCATGGATTTCCTCTCCGCTTTCGCCGGTGACATGGATGGGAAGCACCGGGGAACGGCGGCCGTCGAGAATGTCCTCTATCGCCTTCTGTGGCAGGTCTTCAAGCATCTCCTGTGTCAGACCGAATCTTCCGAGTATGCCGTATGGCAGTTCCTCGCTTTGAAATCTCTGAATCTTCATTTTTATAATTTTTATGGGTTGTCGTTTCCGCAAAATTATATGCGCTGTTCCGATTCTGAGGTATTTATAAGTATGATTGTATTGTGGTTTATGCTTATTTAATATAAGACGCTACAATCATACTTGCTTTCATACTCTAACAACATAAAAATGAGTATTACAGGATTTTAGAGTATGATATTTGTTACAACTGAATATGCAATGTAATATGATATTGTTTTATATAGGTTTATTACCTTTGCACCATGTTAAGGATATTATTGATTACAGCGGGACTGTGCTGCAGCATGACAGCGTTGGCACAGTTTCATACGGTAACGCCCCACACGGCACGTTATAGAATCGAGCGTGTCGAACAGGGGACGGCAGGGAAAACAAAAGAAGTGACGGAAAAGGCGGTGGAAGATTTGTCGTCCGATACCGCTTCCATGCGGAAACAATGGATAGACAGCTACCTGAGCGTGTCCTATCCCTTAAAAGAGATTCATGTTACATCGCCTTTCGGGGTGCGTACTGACCCGTTCACGAAAAAGCGCAGGAAACACAACGGTCTGGACTTGAGGGCTGACCGGTGTGAGACTTACGCTATGATGCACGGCATCGTGGTGAAAACCGGACAGGACAGGGTGTCCGGAAAATATGTCACCGTGCGGCACGGGAATTTCTCGGTCAGCTATTGCCATCTGTCCGAATGGCGAGTGAAGAAGGGAGACTGCGTGAGGCCGGGTGATGTGGTGGGTATAAGCGGCAGCACAGGCCGCTCGACCGGTCCGCATCTGCACCTGTCGGTGCGAATGGGGCGGAGACACATCAACCCAGTAGTATTGCTTCAGTTCATCGACGAGACGCGGCGGCAGGCGTTGGAAAAGCTCTCCAATTACGACCTTTGATACGCTGCTTATTACCTCAAAAACGCTTTTTTGGCCGATTTTCGGCAGTTTTTCTTTGAAAAGTTTGTAGAATTGGAATAAAAGCAGTACCTTTGTACCGACAGAATCCGCCACGCTTCCCATAGAACAGCGAACCAGGGCGGGTCTTTTATTTTTATATGGAAACAGAATATTCTAAACCTGCGTTAACCATAGCAGACATCATTGGTCGGCTCAAGACAAATGGATTAAGCATTATTGATGAAAAGGAAGCCTTGCGAAAGTTAGGCATTGTCAGCTATTTCCGGATAGCTGCTTATCTCCGCCCGATGGAGGACGATAAGGATACTCATCATTTCAAACCGGGAAGCACGCTGGAGAACGCATTTGCCTTATATGAGTTTGATACCAAGTTAAGGCAGCTCATATTTGCGGCAATACAAGAAATTGAAATCGCATTGCGTGCCAAAGTCATCCAACATTTCTCATTGACATACGGACCGTTCTGGTTTATGGATGTAAATCTTTCGGCTAATGAACGCCTGTTTGCACAGAACCTTTCGGCTATTGACAGGGAACTGGAACGCTCCCGTGAAGATTTTATTAAGGCGCATTTCAAAAAATACATAAGGCCGGCATTCCCTCCTGCATGGAAAACACTGGAGCTTGCTTCGTTGGGCACTTTGTCCAAATTGTACTACAACTTTTCAGATAAAAAAGTCAAGAAGGCCATTGCCCGTGAGTTCAACCTGCCCAACCATGAGATACTGGAAAGCTGGATGCGTAGCATAGCTTCTTTGAGAAATTGTTGTGCGCACCATGCTCGTATATGGAACCGTAGCCTTTCCGCTACACCGCAAATGACCGGTAAAATCAGAGGAAGTTGGATTAGCCATACAGATATTGACTCTAATCGTTTATATGCGGTTTTATGCTGCACTGCATATTGGATGGAATCCATAAATGGCAAATCTCATTTTGTGTCAGGATTAAAGAATCTGATAGCAAAATACCCGATGGTTGATGTGGCGGCGATGGGCTTTCCTGCCAGTTGGGAAAACGAGCCGCTTTGGAAATAAGACAATATTCCAAATTAGTTTTATTGCTGATTACAAGCCAATTCTCTTGAAAGATGTTGCCTGATTGGAATTAAAACATTACCTTTGCAACAACAAATCCCGCCCGCTTCCCGTAGGATTAGCGTACCCAGCGGGACATTTTTTATTTTGAGCATATAATAGGGCTTCTCCGCCAGTTCCACATATAAGTCGATTGGAAATAGCCCTATAAAAAGCGTCACCTGACTATCAAGGAACGCTTTTTGTTATAATAGTACGTTGGACACGAAGCCGTTGTCGTCCACTGCAAGCAGACGGTTCTCCTCGTCCCAGATGAGCTTGCGCTCGCCCGTGCTGCTGTCCCTATGTCCGTCAGTCATAACCCGATTGGTATTTACATAGATATGTCATTAGATTCCATTGAAACCTGTTAGACTTAGGTCTTTTTTTATTCTATATATATATATATCACCGGTTGGAGGTGCATATTTAATAAACACACACTTTTTCTTGTGTTTTATTGCTTTTGCATAACTTGGTGATTTATCGTCTAAAATTGTTGTTTTTAAACTATAATACATCTCCTTTATAGGAGCGCCAAATACTATTACATATGTATATTTATTGAAGTCTAGCTTATTCGAATCGATGATTTTCTTAACATCAATAGTATTATTCAGCAATTCAACATAAATTTCAAAATCTTCTTTCGTATTAATAAATCTATAGGCATCAGGATAGTAACGTGTCTTAAGCATAGTGAGTTTATAGCAAGCACTATATCTAATATAGTGCTTGCTATAAGCTATATAAAGTAGACTTAAGACTATTGTCGCAATAAATCCGACAATGAGATAAAGTCTTTTTTTTGTCATTTGCCTCGCTTTCTTAATGAATTATTGGAATTGTAGTAAATCTGCCACTTTCCTCCATTTGCTGGATATGGTCGCATATATGTATCTGATGAGAACCAAGTTCCATCCGTCAAAACAGAATGATAGTTTACGGATTCACTAGTCCCTCGCACTCCATAAAATTTGAAATATTGAGCAAATACATACGCTATTGGTCGTTTCGATCCAAGCAAAGCTCCTTGTTGATGATCTCCTTCTCCATGTGGATGTGGATTTGTGTCCGCAGAATGGCAAGAATACATATACAACATTGCATTTTCAATATTGCCAGTCGGTTGTGGAAGATCTTGAATATTTGGAGCAGGAGACCTAGAAATATTAGTTTTCCCATCTCCTGTTGCTGTGAACTGCTGACCTTCACCAACAAGAATTGATTGGTTCTTCCCATGCGTCATAATTAATACTTCAGAGATCTCAGAACCACTCATATTTTTCCAATCTTCTGAGAAAGCCTTAGTAGTACTTGTCTGACTCATAGCTACACTTCCAGCTCCATACTTTTTAATGCCATCATTATATTGCACTTCTGCTTGTTCGCTGAAATCTTTAGAATAAAATATGAATTTCTTAATATTCTTTGTATCTGTTATGACCTGCCCATCTAAATCAGTCCATTCTTTTCCATTGTAATCTATGTAGATTACAGGATTGTTACCTGAGAAACAGAAGGAAGAATGACTATTATATTCTTCTTGTGCTGGATCCGTTGACATCCACAGGCTCAGCCTCGGTTCATAGTATCTCGCCCCATAGTAATACATGCCCGTCTCCTCGTCAAATTCCTTTGCATTGAAGAGATAAGGCGTGTTCCACACATTATTGCGCTCCTCTATGAAAACCTCTCCGAACGGCACATACTCGATGTGCTGCACGACCTCGCCTTCAAGGTTGGTGATGAAGCTGGAGCTTCCGAGATGGTCGGGATGGTAGAAGAACTGCAGGTTCTCGTAGTTGTCCGGATCCTTGAACGACTTGGCAACCGCGCGTGACTGCGCCTTCCGGGCCTGAGCCACCGCCGCCTCCATAGAGCCGTCATTGCAGCAGAATCCCTCGCCGTCAGCATAGTTGTCGTTGTCGGTACCGTTGTAGGGAACATCGAAGAACTTGTAGTTGTCCTTGATTACCTGCTGCTGTGCGGCATACTTCGCCTTATAGTCCACGGAGAGGCCGTCAGTGTTTGCACCTGCATACTCTATGCGGCGCGGGTCAGAGCCGTAGGAGGCGAAATCGCCTATCTTCGACATGATTCTCTGCGAACCTGCGTAGATATGCTTAGTGTAACGTCCGCCCTGGTTGGCTACGAGGTACGGGCTGACATAGAGTGAGAACTTCGCCGTATTGGTGGAGCCGCCGGAGAATACTCCGTTGACATACACTTGGTCGCTCTCGCCGGAAGTCTTGACCGTGCGCTCGCCGTCGGCATCATACCAGTAGTTGGACACGAAGCCGTTGTCATCCACTGCAAGCAGACGGTTCTCCTCGTCCCAGATGAGCTTGCGCTCGCCCGTGCCGGTCTCGTTATGTCCATCGTTCATCAAGCGTCCGGTATTCACATATATAAGATTTCCGTTTTTATCATACAAATATACGTGATTATTTTCGATATTATTGTCTCCCGGAGTATTTTCCGTGCGATAATTCACATCTTTAACACTTGCGAGCTGGAACTTCTTTCCGGCTTCCGCACCGTAGGTATATGTCAGGTCATATCCGACATTGAGCGTGCCGTTGAACTGCACGTTGTCCTGAGTCAGATGCTGGCTCTTGGAAGTGATGCGGTGCATGTTGTCATAACCCATGGCAAGGGTGTAGGATGCGGACTTGCTGTCTGCTCCGGTGTATGTACCCGTAGCGGAAGCGAGGCGGTACAGCCCGTCGTAGGTATAGGCGTGCGACATCTTGCCGCCGGCATTGCCGCTGGCAGGGAGCGAGGCATTGTTCGCCACCGAGAGGACATTGCTTACAGCGTCGAAGGTGTAGTCGTTGTCCATGATGGCCGTGTTGCCGCTGTTCACCGCGAGGTTGCTCAGGCGACGGCGGTTGTCGTAGGTGTAGAACGTCTCCGCACCGTTGCAGTACTTCAGGTAGCTGCGCTGCTCGAACTTGTCGTAGCCTAACTTAGTGATGTAGTCGTATCCGTATGACTTCTCGCCGCGGACTTTTTCAAGCTGACCGCCGAGGTTGTAGGAGTAAGTCACCTTCTCCTCGTCGGGATAGATCATCTCCAGAAGGCGGTTGTGGCTGTCATAAGTCCACTGAGTGACGTAGGTGGCAATCGCCTGGTTGGGCACGATGAGCGTGCGGCGGGTCTTCGTCACCTCACCCATCTTGCCGTAGAAGTATTCGATGGCACCCGTTCCGTCCTCACGCATCATCAGTCGTCCGATGCGGTTGTGGGAGGCATTGCGTCCGCCGTAGTAGTACTTCACGTTGTTTTCCGGATGGTCGGGATAGCTGATACCCGTCAGACGGTGGTAGTCGTAGGTATAGGCAATCATCTTGCCTTCCTCCGCCATGTTCGCCGTCTGCTTGGTGAGCACGTTGCCGAGCGGGTCGTAAGTGAATGACGTCTTGCCGCTTGCAGGATGGTTGACCTCCGTGCGGCGGTCGCCCATGTCGTAAACAGATGTCGTCACGTTGCCCTCAGTGTCCGTCACCCTCACGAGACGCTGGATGCCGTCATATTCAAAGGTGGTGGTAATCTCGCCGTCCGGGCCGCTGTGCTGGATGGACTTGAGCGTCTTTCCGCTGCCGTTGGTAACAGTGGACTGGCTGTTGCCGAGAGCGTCCGTCACCTTTGTCACGAGAGCGTTGGAACCGCTGTCAAGGGTGTATTCAGTAGTCGTCTCCGACTCGTCAGGCAGTTTCACGCTCAACGCGCGGTCGAGCACGTCATATACCGTTACCGTCGGTGTCACATTGTCAAACGCAGTGCTGAACGATGTCTTACCGCCCATACCCTCTGTAGTGGGATAGTAAGCCTTTGCCACACGCCCGAAAGCGTCATAGACATTGCGTCCGCTGACAATCATCACATTCTGGTCGGATGCACCGGAACCCTTTGCCGCCGTAGTCACGACACCGTCCTTCTTCACCTGCACGGGACGTCCGAAACCGTCAACGAACGTCACGGTCTCAAGGTCATCGTTCGGATGCTGGATGTCGTAGTGTTTGGTTACTGCGTATGCCGGGGCGGTGATGCCCGATTCGCTGAAACCTGCCTTCTGCTGGTATTCAAACGCGATGATGTAAGGAACACCGGTCGCCAGCTCGTTAGGACCGCGGACCTTTGTCACACGACCGATATTGTCAAGCTCCGTCTCGTAGTAGAAGTTGTTGAGGTCGCGGCGTTCCAGTGCCATGCCGTAGCGGTAGTCGAAGTTGCCTGCCTCGCTGCGGTAGCCCCATGCGTCGTCGATACGCTCGACATACATGTTCATCTCAGGCTCGTAGCGGTACTTGTACCACATACGCTGTCCCGTGCCGTTTGCCGGAAGCGTCTTCTGTGTGATGTTGCCGTAGCGGTCATACTTGTAGTCGGTGACTGCCGTTCCGCTGCCGAGCTGCTGCGACACCTGCGTCAGATGGTTCGGGTACTTCGTGTCGTAAGTTGCCGACACGTTGTGATACATCGAGCCATCACCGCCGACAACGGTCACGTTCGTGGGAAGTCCGAAGATATGCCTGTCAGCATTTGAGGTGTACTGGATGTTCGTCGCATAGTCATAGCTGCCCGAGCCATTGCTGCCGAGGCTGCCCTTGTCGCTGTAGCGGTAGGACTTCAGCTCTCCGTGGTGGCCGTTGAGGTAATACTCGTTCCATGCCTCGGAGATAACCATGCCCTGCGATGTGCCCTCGTACTGCTTGTTGGCGGTGTAGCGGAGGGGAACGAAAGCCGAAGCACGGTCGCTGTAGATCACATCCTGCTTGGTGAAGGAGTAGCTGTCCGCATTGGCGGTCATGCTGTATGCGTCATACTCGTTGACGGTCTCGGTGAACTTGTTGCCCGATGCGTCGGAAACGTATGAGGCCACAAGGTTGCCGGACTTGTAGTAGTTGTCAACGGCAAATTCCTGAACTGCCTGACGATATATGCCGTCTCCGTTCTCGGTGTCGAGGCTCTTGGTGATGACCTTTCCGAAGCCGAGGAAGTCGCGCTCGTGGCGGTCATGGAAGCCGTCGGTGTATTCGAATGCCGTTTTCATCAGCGGGCCGTCGTCATGGATGCCGTCATCGACAGTCAGGGCCGACATCACCCACTTGCCACCGGGATGCCCGTAGGTCGGGGTCGAGTGTGCGTAATCCAGCTCAAATCGTCCACCGATGGAGTTGATAACGGACTTCAGCATATTGGTGCGGCCGATTGCCGAACGTCTTACGGTAAGCTCGCTCTCGCTGTCAGAAGTCACGATGTCAAGATAGCCGTCGCCGTCAACATCCTGCAAAGAGTAATTTGTGCGGTTGATACTGTGGCTCAACGAAACACCGGGATTGACAGATATTTTAATCGGAATAATCTTAGGTGTGATATTTACAGTAAATGCCACATTGCTACCCTCAGATGTGGATGCCGATTCATTAAGAGCCTCTGCTCCCTTCCATACAAACGGAGTATCGAATCCCACACCGGTATTCAAAGCAACCATGATATTATTACCGGATTTCCAGACCTTATCGGGTAATCCGTCGGAGTTTATATCCGTCAGGTTATATTCTTCACCGTTCTTGGATGTCACAAAGTTAAATCCGCCGGCAAAGCTGCTTGAACCGATATTGAATGATGCCCCAGCCGAGAATGACTGACCTTTGCCGCCCTGTATGCGGTCGATATCCCAGTCGATCGGATCGGTAAAGGCATAGCCGAGATTGATGCGTACTTTGTTACCTGAAACTATCTTGTCGGGAAGTCCGTCACCGTTTACATCTACAAAACTTTCGGTACTCCAATCCTCATTCGAGGGAGGAATACTTGCAGACACGGGAATACCGCCTTTTGCCTTATTGCTCGATTCCTGATTGGAAGCACTTGATTTTCCTCCGGCAATATGACTGACAACATTACTTACGGATACGATGGCATCGCTACTGAGAGCAAATCCTTTGGACTGGTTCTCACTTGTCACTGTACCTATACCGTTCAAAACCTCGCCACTTATGCCACCGAGAGTATTCGTATATTGTATTTTTCCTCCGGCAACAATGTCAGGATAGCCGTCTCCGTTAAGGTCAATCATCATAGACTTGGTTGTCGTGCTGCCCTTGGAATCATTATAAGTAAGCACAACGCCTGTCTGCTTAACGGTACTGTTGCTGACCATTTCCTGCGGAATTGCCGCTGCACCGGTACCTTGCAGATGCTCACCTGCCAATCCTGACACATTCCCGATATTCTCAAACGGATTAGTCAGAACGACATCAAGTTCTGTCAGACGCGCTGCGCCCATATTTGTCGCAGTTATGAAGATTTCTTCACGTTGCCCACTCCAACGGTCGAGCTTATTCAAGTCTGTGCTTAATGGAGTAAACGCCATTGTCAACGGATCGACCGTCACATTCTCATCCTGCGGCAGGGTCAAAAGAGACTCATCAATAGGACGTGAATAACGGTTGTCGGATGCGTTATAAACGAAACCTCCCCAACCACGGTAAAGATGTCCGAAGCCTGACGGGTCGTTGACCGCATACAGATTGGCATCTGCCGTCTGGGGCAACAATACTGACGGATATTTTATCTGGACAGAGACTCCTGCTACAGCATCGCCAATCTGACAATCATCAGAAAACAATTCAAACCAGACCTTATCGCTACCTATGTCTGATTTCAGAATTGAAATAGAATCATTCGCTATAACGCCGCCGGTAACAGCAAACGATTTCTTACCCAACAACTTGTCGACTGTTTTTACAGTCAGAGTGAGATTGCCATTATATGACAGATTAGAGAATGTGATGACTGGCTTGATATAAAGCACAGTGTCTGCTGTATTCGGCAAGTACGACGGGGCACTCTTGATATGGTTTGAATACAGCGTGTAATCTGGACAAACCGAACGGTTCTGCTGTGTCCCGGTTGAATCCATGTAAGAAACGACAGGGCTCCATTTGACCGCATCCCAGCGCACATTGGATTCCGAGCTGACGACAAAACGGAAGTTTGTCAGTCCGTCAGTATTCTGTAGAGATATGGCGACTTCATCGTTATAGCTTTCATTCCATGGGAATGTACGGGTATATACTTGTTTTTCGACATACGATGGATTGTCGTTGCCGTTGACATCTTTCCTGTCAGTTGACCCGATGATTGTGATGGTCACATCATCAGTTGTCTCAGGTTTTGTGAAATTACCCGATATGCCAACTGTCTGATTTTCTTTTGCGATGCTTAAAGAAGTCGAGGCAAAATACAATGCACCTTCCTCCGGCTCATATTTTGTCGTTGAGTAGCCGTTTGGCATGATTTCTTCTGTACCGATATAGGTTATGACCGGATGCCAGACCACTTCGTCAAATGCGCCGTTACTCATTTCTTCCGTACCTGACTGGACACGGAAATAGATGCGGTCGCCCTTGCTTACGGATATTGATGAAGCATTTGCTTGATAGGAAGTCCCGTCACCTTTTGCGATAGACTGGTTCCATAATTCCGAACCGCCTTTCTGTATGGCTACACGGACGCCATCCGCTTTTTCATACGCCTCCGTGTCATAATCGCCCGTAGGTGTTACAAGAGATACCGAGCCGGAAATACTGATGACACCAGCCTTCGGTGCCACCCATACACGGACTGCATCCTCCATTGGCGAGATACGCAATATCTCTGCTTGTTCCTCCGGAGTAACCGCACCTACAGACGCATCTATTTTTGTCGGGTCATATATAATAGGACTCGGCGTATCGGCACTGCTGAGGGTGAATGTCGGAACAGCATTGCCCTGTGCATCAAACTCGATATGGTTGAAATAAACCTTGCTGTTTGAAACCAGGTCAATCAGCCCGTCTCCGTTTATGTCAGAAAAATATTCTTTTGTCTTGGTCGTAGTTTTTGCCAAATCAACGCCGACAGTTGCTGCGACAGGACCCCATCCGGCCTTAACATCAGCACCACCGGAGTAAGTATTGCTGCTGGAAGATGAAAAACCGGTTATGCCTCTTACCTTGATTGGCTCTCCATAAGAAACCTCACCTGTATCACCATTTCTTAATTGAGGACGGTAATACAATGCGCCTCCATCACGATATACCTTGTCTGGAAGACCGTCACCATTCAAATCTACAAAAGTTGACAGACCTTTAGATTGGTCATTGGAATAATTGAAGCCACCGCCTCCAGTTGTCGTAGTCGTTGTACTTTGGTCATCAGGACCCACACCGGCATAGAAAGAACCACCAACGGAAGAACTTACTGTTCCACCGAGCGCAGACGGTTTGTCGCTGAACATATCCATTCCCTGCAAAGGATTGATAAACCCTGCATCCAGTCCGTCATTGTGCGTGTTCCATGTTTCCTCGCCATCCTTGAACGGCACATATCCGCTTGCCGACTGCACGTCATCGTAGTAGTCGAACTTCTGGAACGCGAACTCCTGTCCCTGGTCGTCAAACTGGCGTACACCCTCAAGCAGGTCCTTGTGGAACGCGCCATCGACGTATGAGAACGTGTAGCTGCGCAGTTCCTCGCCCATGAAGCTGACGGAAACCTTTTCAAGCAACTTGTTGGAGGATGTCAGATAACCGTAACGTGCGTTGTTGGCCTTCTGCCGCTTGGTCTTGTTGCCGGTCAGCGTCACTACGGTATGAGGCTCGGTGCTCTCGGCGTTGCCCGCGCTGACCTTGGAGAGATAGACGGCCTTCGCCACCAGTCCTCCGCGCACAGGCTCGTCAGCCGCCGTGTACTCGTACTCTATCCAGTCGCCGTGTGTCTCGACAACCTTCTTTAGCTTCCATTCGGAAATCACCTCGCGCGTGTTGCCGGAGAGGTCGGTAATCGTGCCCTTGAGCACGGCACCCTCGCCGCCGTAGGTATATACCACGCCCTGCTTGTCGGTCACTTCCCAGTAGTAGTTCGCCGGACTGTCGCCCTTGCGGATGATGCGTGAGAAGTCACCGCCCTGACGTGTGTAGAACTGACGGTCTGCCTTGCGTGCTATCTTGTCGCCACGGTGTGCGACGCTCATCGCGCCGTTGTCGTCCATCGTGGATAGCATGGAGCCGGAGAGCGAGTATGTCTCGGTCTCGTTTGCCAGGTCATAACGCGGAACACCCCAGCGGGTATCGAGCGTGATAGAGGGAACAGAAAGGTCCCAGCCCTGTCCGAGCCATCCGTTGCCACCGTCGCTGTTGTAACTTATGGCGAGTGACGGAGCCATGCCGTTGCGTGCGGGAGGCATCTCGAAGGCATACTGCATATTCGCCGAGCCGCGGTTGTTCGCCGTCGGCGGTGCGATGATGTTGAGTTTCGCCGTCGGGTCTGCCGCCTTGATGTCGTTCATCATGGTCGGCGCGAAGCCGTCGGTCTCAGGAGATTCGGGTGCCTGTATGACACCGTTGATCATGTCGGTGAAGTGGGTGGTCCTGGACTCCACGTATGCCAGTTCCTTGTTTACCCTCACACGGTCGAGAGCCACCCAGTGGCCCTTCTCGGTATCGTAATAGAACGTGCGGATGTCATCTTCCGTGTAACCGCTCGGAATCCTCGTGCGGTCATACTTCAGCCGCACGGTGGCACCCTCTTCCGTGAAGTGCGTGCCGTGAGGGAGGAAGCGGTAGCCGTCGCTCTCGCCCGTGACATTGCACATGGCGAAGTCAAGTTCCGGCAACGCCGCACTGTCCACCGCGCAGATGGAGAGGCTTACCGGGCGCAGCAGCCGTCCCTTTGCCACGGCAAGAGTGCCGCCGGCCACGGAGATGCTGTCCGACTGTGCCGTGGTGAAATATTTGCGGACGGAGCCGTCGGCGGAAACTTTGCTGCCTTTTGGCTTGGCCTGTTCCGGCTTATTGTCTGGAACAGCCTCTTCCGCCTTTGTATTGTTGGATGCAAACTCTTCCTTCTGTTGCGGAGAAGGATTGCCGCTTTCTGTAGCCACCAATCCAGGCGATGCGCCGGAAGCGTCTGCCACTATGCTGGTGCCGCTGTCCTCCTGCCGGGGCATGGCGTCTGCAGTCGAACCGGGATACAGGAATATCCCCGCCAGACCTGCCGCCGACAATATGACGGAAGCAACGGCTATGATATATGACCGTTTCATAATGTATTAGTTGTATTTGATAATGTGGTTTTTGTTATTTTGCCAGAATCTTCTGCGTGTGTTCGCCATCGTCGGTGATAGCCTTGACGATATATACGCCTGTAGCCGGAACACGGAAACGCGATGTCTTCACGACATCCCCCTCCATCTGTCCTTCATATACGAGTTTGCCCGTGGTGTCAAATACCATGAGGGTTGCAGGCCCTGACTTGCCTCGGTCGAGTACGGCATTGAAGATGCCGGTCGTGCCGTCTTCCCCGTGTACCGTGAGCTGGCTGTTCCTTTCGGACTGGCCGGCATCCTGAGCATCATGTTCAGCTTCGCCTATGACAACATCCGGTTTCAGTTCGATGCCATTGGGTGCTGACGGGTCACATTCGTTGCCGATATGTACCGTATATGCCACCGTACTGGTCTTCGGGGTCTCTATCTGTACGTTGCCGTTTATCTCAAAGTCCTCCACCGGTTTGCCGTCGATGGTGAGGTCGGTGATATGCGTCTCACCGCGTCCGTACTTGATGCAGACCCTCCAGAGGCGCAGCGTCCACGCGCTCTTCTTGAGGACCTCCACTCCGTTATGGTACCAGCGTACATAGATGCCGCTGATTTTCAGTCCGAGGGTGTCGCCCGGCTTGATGTTCACGCCCTGCGTCAGGCTCGTATATCCGTCGATGATGAAATACGCCTTGTCGCCGCGTACATCATAGCCCCACTGCGTGATGTCCTCGGCCACGGACGGCTCCGCCCCGATACGGTACCATGAGCCTGTCTCAGTCACGGTCCATTCAATCTCACCGCCTGTGAACCGACGGTCGGTGTGCGAATAGGTGGAGTACAGCAGATTCCCCTTGCCGTGGATGTCATTGCCTCCGCCCTGTGTGACCGTCAGCGTGTAGGTTCCGGTCGCCAGGTTGTCAATCCTGTGCGTGTCGCCCATGAAGCTGCCGCTTGCCACAACATCATCCTTGTTCATGCCGGCGACGGTATCGACCGTAAGGACATACTTGTATATCGGAGTGCCAATGTTTATCCCTATGTCAAGATAGCCGTCTTTCTGCGGAACACCGTCAAGGCAGGTCGTGGGATGCGCCTCCACATCGGCGGATATACCATCGAAATAGGCGAAGGTGAACACGTCCGAACCGCTGCCGTCGGCATCCCACAGGATGTTGTGGAACATCGTCTTGCCTCTGGTGATGTCAGGTGTGAAGCATTTCACCATCGTGGTCGTGCCCGTGTCGAAATGCCCTTCCCCTGAAGGGTCTATGAGCATGACGGTACGCTGACGACTATAATGGTAGAACTCCTTTTCTGGGGTGAGGTTATGGGCCAGTTCGGCGAAGTAGCCGGTCTCGGCAACGCCGTTAGTACGGACGGAAGCCAGAACCAGCGGAGTCTCGGATGCTTCTGCGTTGATGACACCGTGCAAAGCGGAAGATTTCTCCTCGTCGGGAATCACGACGGTGTAAGCCTCCTTGCCCACGCCGTCGATGCGCAGACTGACCACACCGTCGGAGAGCGTCACGGAAATGTCGCCGCCGCTGGCATCCGTGCCCACGGAAGCTGCGGACACCTGCCCGCCGGTGATACTCCAGACAGTACCGTCATTGCCGAAGCGGAAGCCGTAAGAACATCCCTCGTCACCGGAACCGCTGAAACCGACATCGAATGTCGGGTGTGCGGACGGGCAGGAGAACTCGATGAATCCGTTGTTGTCAACCATATTGGGTGTCACGGCCTTGCCTGCCGTACCCGCCTCCTGGCTTATCATGTCGAGGAAGCCCTTGGAAGTGACCGTCATGCCGTTTCCTGTCCAACGCACAGTGGCAGTGTCACCCGTGACCGGCATGTTCGTCTTCACGAACCATGTGCGGTTCATGATATGCCACAGCGTATCATTGGGAGAGGTGTATGTCTCCAGCGAGCCGCCATCATCGCCCCAAAACAGGAAGCCCTTGTCCGGCATGCTGTTCCCGTACTCGCGTCCCATGACCAGCAGGTGCGCCTCTGACGGCAGTCCGTAGGCGTTCGCATTGTGGTAGCTGTCGTTTTCCGGGAGGGATGTGTACAGCGGTCCTTCCTCGTAGGAGGTCGTCGATACCGGCTGACGGAAATCCCATGCGCTGTTGCGTGCCACGGATGTCACCCTGTTGTGGTAGGCACCGGCCTCGTCCCTGTCCCAGGCGAGGTTCCCGTCTCCGTCGAGATAGGAATCGTTGAGCGTGACACCGTACTTCATGGCGAGATAGCTTTCCGCCCTGCGCCTCTCGCCGGGAGTGAGCAGGCGGTTGTAGATGAGCAGCTCCGGCGTATAGCCCTCGAAAGCGCTGTTGCCGAAGGCGGATGTGTCGAAAGGCCCGTTGAAATGCTCGTTGGTGGCACTGTATGTCCCGCCGATAGTCAGCGTTCCGTTCGGCCCACCCCATACCGAGGTGTTGGGTGCCGACGCACGGTAATAGGTCAGCACCTTGGTGGCGTGCTCCTTGAAGATGTCCAGCGTCACGGAATCCTTGCCCGTATGCCGCAGATCCTCACCCTCGGTATCTCCATAGTCAAGCGGCGCAACCGAGCCGGGGCGCACGATCTTGTCGTTGGTGACAAGACTGCCGCCGCCGTCGCCGCTTGCGACACCGTAGATAACCGATTCGTCTGTAAAGGAATAAGGCGCAAACACGCCGATGATGGTGGCTTGCGTGAGGTTTGAGCGGAAAAGGTCGCCCCACTTCGGGGAGTCGCCTTTGGAGAAGTCAATCGCCGGATTGAAGTTAAGGAACTTGAGCAGGCTCCTGTCCTGCGTGAAAACGTAATTTCCGGCGGCGCGGTTGTACGCATAAAGCGACAATGAATCACCCGCAAAGTCGAACCAATGGTAGCGACCTTGCAAATTGCTACTGACCGGTGCGGTCCTGAACCAGACATCCACGCCATCGTCGAATCCACCTGGGGAACGAGCGGGAAGCATGAGTGCCGATAACCCGAACAGGCCAGAAAAGAGAAGAAATCTTTTCATAAGCGCAATGTATTAATTGGTTGTACATTATGTGATGTTTTTGTTGTATGTCGGTTATCAGCGTGAAGTTCATTGGGGTGTGGCAGGATGTAGAGTCCTTTTGGGAGTAGATGTTTCATATTAAACCCCTCTAAACTGTAATTTTACGGCAAAGATACAAAATTTACACAACAATCGTTATCTAAATTAGAATTAATTCTTGGATTTAATATCAATTAACATAAAATCTTTGAAATACGACCTGTGTAGATGACGAAAATGATGTTTTATCGAATTAAAACATATCAGAATGTCTTTGAATTTAAAGTATTTGAGACGCAATGTCAGATATGTTTATTTAAGGTTTATACCAAGGAAAGGTGATGTGGCAAGTGTTATACGAATTTCAATGATGAACAAAGCGGCATTTATACCTTATATTATATATATTGTATAGCAAATTTGAATAAAAATAGATGACGATTGTTATTTTATTAGACTAAAAGCTTGTCAGACTGAAGATTTTATAGTACCTTTGCACCCTAGTATCACCGTTGTTGGCAATATTATTGCTGAGAAGGTGAATACATAAGACTCAATTTTGATAACGACAATGATTAAAAATAAGATACAATATATTATCTCTTTGCTGTCATCAGAAGGAAATTCTTCTATGGCTGACCGCAAAGTTCTTCCTTATGCCAGTTTGCTTCATACAAGAACCTTAGTTATTGTGCTGTTCTCCGTCATTATGCTGGCTGCATGTGAAAGACATAGCCCGACATGGAAAAAGATGGATACGGCAGAGAGTCTTATGAATACCAAGCCAGATTCAGCCCTTGTTGTATTGGAAGGCATCCCAGCCTCTAATGTAAAGGGAAAAGAAACCTCTGCCAGATATGCGCTGCTTAAATCTATGGCGTTGGATAAGAACTGTATTGATACAACAACATTTGACATCCTTAAACCTGCTATTGATTATTATATCGAGCATGGTACTCCCGATGAGCGGCTACGGACATATTATTATCAAGGTAGGATTTATCAGAATCAGGGTGATGATGATGCAGCTATACAAAGCTTCATGCGGGGAAAAGAATTTTGCCAAGAAGCATCCGATACCTTGGTTATGGCAAACCTCATGGTCGCTCAGGCGACTATTCTGTATTCGACATATAAGATAGATGATTATATCAAGAACAATCTTGATGCAGCAAAATTATATAAAGCCATTAATCGTCCGGATTATGAAATATCTTGCCTTGCCAATGTCTTGGACGGAAGTATTCTTAACAACGATAGAACTCTGGCGGACAGTGTTATGTCAATCGCGCAAGAACGAGTAAAGCAAAATTCAGAGTTAGGCATGGTTATTGCTCCATACGCCCTTTCTTACGCTTTAAAATTTGGTAATAAGGAAGATATTGTAGATATTCTCCATTATTATGAACACATGCAGAATCTGAGTGACGAGACTAAATTGGATATTGTAGAGGCATATTGCAAAATAGGTGATTCTTCTAATGCTAATCGTTTTATGGATTCAATAGACTCTACTTCAAAAGTGAGAACTTCTTTGAAATATCTGGCAATTCAATCTGACATTTTGGAATCACAAGGTGATATTGCTGGAGCATTGACGGCATATCGGAAGTTTTCGACCACCATTGACTCTATTCATATGAATATCTTTTCTCGTGATCTGCTGTTTGCCCAAGAACGCCATGAAATGGAGAAAGATAATTTGATGGAAAAACAAAGAGTTGATAAAATTATTTGGTTAAGTTTATGTATTGTATTTGTATTGCTGATTATCATCGGATATGTTTACTATCGCTATAGGCTGGGAAAGGCCAAAAGCTTGTTAGACACCCAAGAGAAACAAAGACTACAACTGGAACAGGAGAATCTCAAAAGAGAAAATGAAAACCTTGAATTGAGAAGTCGTCAAATTGAACTGGAAAGACATAGTCTTCAACAAGCAAATGAAAAACTCGAATTAGAGAGGCATAATGCTGTTCTTGAGAAACAGGCTGCTCAATTAGAGTGTGAACGTCAATCTTTGGCCGCAGAAAACCTTCGGCTCAAAATTGTACAACTTGAGAATGAAAGTGAAAGTCTTAAAGAAGTATTGAAAAAACAAAAAGATTTAGCCAAACCCATTGAAGATGCTATCAAAATAAGAATAGAAATGTTGAATGGGTTATTGGCTTCACGTATCACAGATAATGACTCATACGCAGAACCGTATGGTACTTGGAAAGATCAAATTATTCAAGATAAGGACGAGTTCATGAATACCACTCGTCTTGCGTTTAAGGCTTCCCATCCTAAATTTATTAAATACCTTGAACAACATGAACTTACTGAATCAGAGATAAATTATGTATGTCTTTATGCGATTGGACTCCGTGGAAAGGAAGTTGGTGAATATATGCAGCTGAAAAGGCATTATCATATTAGCAGTGATGTACGTAAGAAACTTGATATTGATGAACATCAAACAAACATAGGCATTTACATTAGAAAACTTATGAAACAACTGTAGTTCTATCAGATAATTACTTTATACGTTCCGAACAGCCTATCTACTAAATCAGGTAAATGGATTGTTTTTTATAGTTTGTCCCTATATACAATTCAAAGTATCAGATTTTGATGATAAATGTACAAAAAATAGACTATTTGTTAGTAGTAATACATTATCATTCAATATAATACAAAATTACCACGTTAAACTTTTATTGTCGCTTAAAAATAAAGATCATAGTATCTTTAACCATTATATAGTTGAAACCATCAATAAAGAACTAAGAATCATCAGTTCTCAAACCTCGCAATAAAACCAGTATAAGTGATACGATATAGTTCTGTATTTGTTACGTACTATTTTCCTTTCCATGACGGGCATCCTGACCCTTTATCCGCTTAAACGGAATCTGAAAAATCATGAGATTTTTCGCTGTTCATGCTATTTTCGTTTAACGATAGAGTAAGTCTGATATTTTGTTCTCATGAGAAAAGTATAGTCCATAATTTTATTCTTTTAGCGGATTTGAGAACAATAATATATAATTCTTGGGCACTGTAATTAATTAGCATTTTTAGACCTATTGTATCCAACCGTCAAACTTTTGACTCCCCCGCGCAGAAATCAATCACCCCCCATTTGCAATATATTGATTATCAGCGTAGTAAAAAGTTTGACTGTCAAACTTTTACCCTTGGTTGAAAACTTTTTCTACAGTAATTTTGCATCAATTTAATCAATTAAAGTAATAACAATGAAAAAGTTACTCTCACTCCTCGGAGTTTTAATTATTATTGGATGTCTTCAAGCCAATGCCGCAAAATCTGGAGTCTATATGGACTTTTACAAGTATGGTCACGAAGGCAAAAACACAACAGTTCATCGTTCTCCTATGAGAATCCCTATTGATGTATATTATGACGACGAACTACGTCAAATAGAGATTTCCGGTTCAGCGGATATTGATGTACAAATATTCTTATGTGATATAAATGGGAATACGTTGGACTATTCGCATTGCATGAATACTGTGTTGAATATACCATACGGCTTTAGTGGTATAATCATTCTACGTATTGAAAGTGAGGAATGGATTGCCACAGGCAAAATAGCAGTATTATAGTGCAAAGGCGTTACAGTAAGTTACCAAATAGATATGTGGAGATAAGAGAAGGAATAACAATGGCAAGTTGCTCATTACATTCAATAACCATTAAATTCTGTTATAAATAAACTCGTTAATTATGTTTCAAAAACAATCAACATTCTGTATGTACCAATATAAAATAATGATTGCTCTCATTGTTTTTATGGTTGGCTCATTGCATTGTATTGCACAATGTAACTTGTTTGGCCGTGTTTGTCTATCGGATGGGACAAATGTTGATTGTGCAAATGTTTTTGTGTCTTCTAAATGCTCTCCTAAAACAATATTAGCATCGGATTTTACTGATGAAAACGGTAAATTTCAGCTTTCGTTGAACACTGATTGCGACAGCCTTATACTGAAAGTAACAAGTCTGGAAATCGCTCCGACGGAGATTGTAGTACCGAATCTTTCAGGCAACTATGACATTATTGTTGACGAAAGAACCGTTGAACTGAAAGAGGTTGTCGTCAAGTCTAAGAAAATATATTCTCAAGGAGACACAATCAACTATAACGTTTCATCTTTTCACTCGCAGACAGACCAATCGATTGCAGATGTTTTGAAAAAGATGCCTGGTATAACCGTTTCTGATGCTGGTCAGGTTTCTTATCTGGGTAAACCGATAAAGAATTTCTATATTGAAGGTTTGGACCTGATGAAAGGGCATTATGGCATAGCCACCAACAATATAGATCCTAATAACATTGCAACCGTGCAGGTATTGGAGAACCATCAGGACATTAAGGCGTTAAAAGGGCTTCGTCCCGAAGAACAGGCTTCTATCAACCTGCGTCTCAAAGAGGGTGTTAAAGGTGTGTTTAACCTCATTGTCACGCTCGGGGGCGGATATGGCGATGAAGGATTGTGGAATAATGCCGCCATTGCCACATACTTCCGCCGTAATAGCCAATTCCTTGCCACTTATAAGGGAAACAATACGGGTGAAGACTTGTCGCAGGAGCTTTATTCTTTTGACAATGATTATTCGCGCACAAGTAATATATCGTCAATTTCTATGCCTTCGGCTCCCGGCATTGACAAGCGTTTCTATTATTTCAACCGTTCACACAATGCCACGTTCAATAATGTTTACCGAATCGGCAAAACAGGGGAGTTCGGAATAAACGCCGCATATTTGAACGACCGCGATTCTCGGCAAAGTTATTCTGCAACCACTAATTATTTGCCAGACGGTGGACAGAGCTTTATAGATGAATTGATGACCGGCATCGCTCGTCTGCAAAAAGCATACGGTGACCTTACGTACCTGAACAACGGAGATGAAAATTACTTGAAGGAACAACTGAAATTCGACTGGAGCACGACCGATGCAAATAGCCAGATTCTTGCCGGGAGTGATGACATTACGCAATCAGGTCAGACAGACACTTACCGTCTGTTGAATAAATTCCACATGACTCACTGTAATTCCTCAGATCGTGGTTTTGAGATTTCATCACTTGTAAACCTTGAAAAGAGACCTCACAACCTTTCTGTGTTCCCGAATCTTTTCCCGGATATGATAAGCGGTGAAATGCTGTATCAACAAGTTGATTACCATAACATATCCACCGAGAACAGAGCAGGATTATTTTCTGCTTTCAAAGTTGGAAACTTCATGCTTCATCCTTCGGCCATTGTTAACTATCATCACAATTCTCTCGATAGCCGACTGCATGAAATGTGTAATGACATCTCACTTGATTTTCTTGATGCCGGTATCGGCACTGAACTGGTTTTCAGCACACGCAAGATTCATTCTTCCTTATATTTGCCAATGAAATATAAGTTTTTTCGTCTGAATAATGGGAACGACGGTAGTATTACCAACAAAAACCGGTTTCGGGTGGAGCCGTCATTGAATATAACATATAAGTTCAACAGCAGTCATAATATGAAAGCAAATGCTGTACTTTCTTATATAACTCCCTCTGTCGAGACACTGTATTCCGGCTATATTCTTACATCATACCGTCAACTTTCGGCTTTTGATGTAGCCGGGCTTTATGAGGGAACCAATCAACATTATTCTTTAGGTTATGATTTCAAAAACATTCTCTCGATGAGTTTTGCCGGGGTTGAGGCATCTTATAACCGACAGTCTCCCGACATTCTTTATGGTTCATATTATGACGGATTGGTGCAACGTACAATCAGCCGTCGCACATCAGAATCCGGCGAAATGTTTTCAGCCAATATCCACGCGAGTCAGGGATTCGACTGGAGAAGACTTAAAATCGGAGCATCCGCCACATATTCCTATTATGACAGCCCGTTGCTCATTCAGGATGAAATAGTTCGCTACAAAGGTAATAGCATCAGTGTAAATGCCGACATAAGTCTCACGCCGTTCAAATGGCTTGGCGTTATGTATCAGGGTACTTACTCGCAATCAGCCACGCAACAGAAAGGCTATGAAAGGTTTCCGTGGTTGCGTACCGTTACAAACAAGGCTTCACTTGATTTTACAATTCCTGGAGGTGTGACACTGGCAACATCTCTCTATCATTACTATAACAATTTCAATGATGGAGACCGTTCATTCCTTCTTCTCAACACCGAGGCGAAATATTCTATTAAGCATTTCAGCTTCACACTGTCGTGCGACAATCTACTTAACCACAAGTCGTACAGATATTCCAGCCTCTCGGCTCTTACGGAATCAAACGCTGTATATAATATCCGACCACGCAGCGTTTTGCTGAAAATACGATTCAGAATATTCTAACAATCAAAGATTATGAAACAGTTAATTCCCTTCATTCTAATGTTAATGATTCCCTTTATGGCTAAAGCTCAGATTGGTATCTTCTCGATGAGCCAGGATCGGGCAATAGTCGTTGATACAGCGCGTTATAAAGTGACATACACGCTAAACTATTCCTGCCATCCTAATGCATATAACCGATTTGATGATGTGCGCACGCTATTAATAGGTCATCATTCTGTCAAGGATTTCAGCGATGTAATCTGCCATTTTGATTCACTAATGACAGCGGATATGCGCCGAGGTGCAGACTCGTACCGTAATCCCAACGGTTCGCCGTGGCCTTATGAGATTCTACTCTCGACCAAAGAGAAATCAGCAAGTATTAAATATCGTCTTCCGATGGGTAATGGAGTGTTGAAATACTCAGAAGATCTTCCTAAGATTAAATGGACATTTTCACCAGACACCACACAAAATGTTATTGGCTACGAATGTCAGTTGGCAGAATGTGATTTTGGTGGACGTCATTACTCGGCTTGGTTTACAACAGAACTGCCATTGTCATACGGTCCATATAAATTTGGTGGACTTCCAGGACTTATTCTTCAGATACAGGACCGTGAGGGACAGTTCATTTGGACTGCAACAGGTTTTGAGCGTGCGAAAACTCCTATATCAGTGTATAATTATGCTAACGAAAAACAATGCACATCTGAGGAAGCAGACAAGACGATTATCCGTATTTATAAAGCACCTCATGCGTTTTTACTGGCAGCTATGGGAGGGGGAAAAGGCCGTCTGATGATTGTAGGAAAAGACGGCAGACCACATGATGCCACAGAAGTAGAGGATAATCCTATCCCATACAAACCGTTGGAATTATCTAAATAACATCAAAAAGAGTTCAATTGCAATTGACGAGATAGAAAAATTAATGTTTAACAACAAATTCAACCATCATTATGGCAAAAATTAAAATGACTGAGCTCGCAAAACGGGCTATGGGGGCGAGAGAAATGAACGCTCTCACAGGAGGTAACAATTGTGGATGCGGCTGTCACGGTCCTTCCTCGACATCTGACAACATGAATGCCAATTACGCAGGTAATAAGTATTCAAAAGATCCTGTCGTAATCGTTAGGGACGTAATACTCGTTCCGATTGGCTAAATGTCAATCTCTTAATTAGGGGGAACGTGTCCTCATAACACGTTCCCCTTTTCATGAAACCTAAATTGTACAAGATAGAATATCAATATGATAACACCTCAAAACATAAAAGAGTGCTTTGCAAATACACCTCAGATAACATTTGAAATTACAGAACGTTGTAATCTAAATTGTAAATACTGTGGTTATGGAGAACTATATAACAACAAAAGCCATAAGCACAACCGTGATCTGGACATCAAAAATGCCATATGTCTCTTAAATTCAATACAGAATTTATGGAATGAGGGGTTTGATTCAACCGGAGAAACAACGATTTACATTAGTTTCTATGGAGGAGAGCCTTTGTTGAATATGCCGTTTATCAAAAGTATTATTTCTTTCATTGAGAAAAATATGAGTTCTTATGGAAAAAATTTTGTTATACAATGACGACTAACGCTATTCTACTAAGAAAACATATTGAATACCTTGTAGAAAAGGATTTTCAAATACTTATAAGTCTCGATGGCGATGAACATGCCACCTCATATAGAACATATCACAATAATAAGCCAGCATTTCACGATATTGTCGCTAATATTGACTACATTAAGTTTAACTATGGCGATTTTTTTGAAAATAACATTGCATTTAATTCTGTTCTTTCTAATTGTGCTACCGTAGAAGGGATTATACACTATATTTATTCAAAGTATCATAAAATACCTACTGTGAGTGAAATAAATAACGTGGGCATACGTGAAGATAAACGACATATTTTTAATGAAATGTATCGCCCAAAAATTTCATATTTGAATGAAGAAATGGGTAGGACCTTTGATGATATGAAGTTTCCTTATTCCCCGCAATTTGAACGTATTGCAAAATATTTTCAGATGTATTCTCCATACTTCTTCTTTGACTACAATGAATTGTTGTTTCTGTCAAATGAGAATAGAAAAAAAACACCAACAGGGACATGTATGCCTTTCTCTAAAAAAACATTTATGACCGTTGATGGTAAAATAATGCCTTGTGAGAGGATTGGATATAATTATGTATTAGGTAATATAAAAGATGGTTTGTTAAATTTAAATTTTCAGGACATTGCGTCATTGTATAATTCATATTATGAACGAATTTTAAGAATTTGCACCAAGTGTAAAGACTATATCGGATGTCAAAACTGCTTTTTCAATACCGGACAATTAGAATCGTCTCATGGTACCTGCAATTATTTTGTTTCTCAAAGAGAATTCGATGCGATGAAGAATGAAGCTTATAATTTTATAAGGCGTTATCCTGAAGCCTACGAGTATATTATGACTAAATACGAGGTAATATGAACAAGAAGACCAAATGGCTAATACTTCCGCCACACACATTTGTTGACCATATTAATGCGTCAAAACTGTTCTTATATAATACGGAAACATCATCGAATCATCTAATTACGGATGATGAAACTATTTCATTGATTATCGAATTGCAGCAGTCTTACAATCTGGGCAGTAAAATATATTCTGAGGAAGGAAGCTGTAATGTCTATTTGAAAGAACTAATTTCAAGGGATTTACTTCAATTAGTTGAAGCAAAGGAGAAACCTATCGTTTTTCTTCCAATACTGAATTTGCAACGGGATTTAGAAAAAGGAGAACTTAGTTACAGATTGAGCATCATGGGTTCTAAAACGAAATTTATCAGCGGATTATTTTTATACATAGACAAACCTTTTGTTCCCGACTTAGCAAATATAAACAATATTCGAATAAATGCCATACGTCAATCGCTATTATATGGATTAACGGATGATTGTGAACTAATTATGGGAATAGAAAAAGTTAAGATGATTTTCAAATCACTCGCTATTACCAGCATATCAATTGTTGATATAATTTCCTCTATATCTATATTGACAGATGCTAATTTATCACAGTTAGTGCGTCTTGCTTCCAACTATGGTTATAAAATAAGAATCCATACATTCATTGATAATAATAACACAGATAGGGTACTGAAAATAATGGCTCAGCACAAAAGTATCGAACTGTCGCTATATTTTGATCGGTATTCTGAATTCGATTATCAACAGTTTAGTTCTAGATCTTCAAAAATCACAACCCAAGCTTCTCTCATTAAGTATGTTTATTCAGCGTTAGATTTTGTGGATTCTGACAACATTGACATGTTACCGGTTTATAGAGCTGATGAAGTCCAGATGTTTCGCGATAATGTATTCTTGACTAAACAAGATATTTTAAGCAATTGTACGAGTATGAAAGAAATTATGCGAAATCAGAAGCTTAATGCAACTTGTTTTGGAATACTAGATATACTATCTAATGGAAATGTATATCCTCATGGAGGGCGTGTTCCTGTTAGCAATATATCAAATAAAAACTATTTACTTGAATCTGTTACGTCTGAGCTAGTAAATAATCAAAGTTGGCGTGTGACACGCGATAAAAACAATTGCTCAAATTGTCAATACCGATTCATATGCCCTCCTGTGTCATTACTTGAACTGCAAATAGAAGATATTAAAGCCTGCATATTGTAAAATTATTGGTTTATGGTTTTCCGAAGATTTCCTTGCTATATTCAACACAATAATATGGATTGTGGAGCAACGTGTTTGCATATGATTTGTTCTTTTTGGGGGCAAAAATACCAACTTGAATATATACGAACTTTGTGTAATCAAACAAAACAAGGCGTTTCATTATTGGGTATTCAGGAAGCGGCAAAATCTCTCGGTTTCAACGCATTCGGAATAAAATGCTCGTTGGGCGAATTACAAGAAATTCCATGTCCCAGTATTTTACACTGGAATCAATCTCATTTCGTTGTGCTATATAAGACACGTAAAATGAAAGATCACATCTCATATTATATCTCAGACCCTATTGGATATAGATTTAAATATACTGATAGCGAACTTCGTAGATGTTGGCTAAATCAAGAATCTCAAATGGGAATGGTATTATGTTTAGAACCAACTCCTTCATTTTATACCATGAATAAACCAGGTATGAAAAATGCGACTAGCCTCAAATGGTTGTTCAAACATCTAAGTCGTTTCAAATGCCAAGTTATCAATATGATAGTTGGTATGCTTTTTTGCGCATTATTAATATTACTTTTCCCATTTCTTACCCAATCAATTGTTGATTATGGAGTAAATAATAAAAGCATAAGTTTTGTTGTTACAATTTTAATTGCTCAATTAGTCTTAATAATTAGCTCTAATTTAGTTGAATTTATACGCAATTGGTTGCTTCTTCACATCGGAGTGAAAATGAACATATCAATTATTTCTGAATTTATTTTGAAATTAACAAAACTTCCTATTGCATTCTTTGATTCAAGAATGACCGGTGATATTATCCAAAGAATAGGTGATCACACTCGCATTAAGGATTTCTTGACCGACGCTAGTTTGAATTTTGTCTTTTCATTAATCACAATCGGTGTTTTTGGAATTGTACTTTTGATGTACAACAAACTGGTGTTTATCATTTTTTTCATTGGAAGTGCATTGTATCTGTTGTGGATTACATTCTTTCTTCGGAAACGTGCGCTACTAGATAATAAGATGTTTGCTCAGAATGCAGCAACCCAAAGCAATGTATTTGAATTGATATATGGGATGCAGGAAATTAAACTTAACGGCTGCGAGAATCAGAAAAGATGGGATTGGGAACGCATTCAGGCAAACATATATAAATTACTTGAAAAAGGGTTAGCATTGGCCCAATATCAAGCTTCTGGAGCAATTATTATTAATCAAATTAAAAATGCCATAATAACGGCATTAGTGGCAGCATATACAATTAATGGCGAGATGACAATTGGTATGTTGATTGCGATACAGTTTATAGTAGGACAATTAAACAGCCCTATTGAGCAGTTCGTGACGTTTATACGCAAATTTCAAGATGCCAAATTAAGTGCTCAAAGGCTAAACGATATTTATCAAATGCAAAATGAAACTCCAGACAATGAGGATTGTATAAAAACTATTAATAGTGATTCTATTACATTCTCAAATGTATATTATAAATATGACAAACTTTCAGAGGTGGATGTTATAAAAGGTATTTCTGTTACGATTCCCAAAGGTAAATGTTCTGCTATTGTCGGTTTAAGCGGAAGTGGAAAAACGACCTTAATAAAGATGATATTAGGATTCTATGAACCAGATAGAGGAGATATTCGTGTAGGCAATGATAGCCTCAGAAAAATCAATATTACGGAGTGGCGAAAGAAATGTGGGGTAGTCATGCAGGATGGATATATCTTTTCTGACACCATCGCATCGAATATTGCCCCCGGAAATGTATCAGATATTGATATGGATAAGGTCAAGGAAGCTGCAAAAATAGCAAATATTGATAATTTTATTGATACTTTACCAGAAGGATATCAAACAAAAATAGGAAGTGAAGGAAAGGGGTTAAGCATGGGACAACGCCAACGAATACTAATTGCAAGAGCTGTATATAAGAATCCAGATTATATACTGCTCGATGAAGCAACAAACTCTTTAGATGCCAACAATGAGAAGGCGATTATGAATTCTCTTAATAAATTTTTGGTTGGAAAAACTTCTATTATTATCGCTCATCGACTTAGTACAGTGCGAAATGCTGACAACATTATCGTTCTTGATAATGGTGCTATCGCAGAGGAAGGATGTCATGATGAATTGATAAGCAAGAAGGGATTGTATTATTCTTTGGTAAAAAATCAATTAAATGTTTAAACTATGGAAAATATTCATTGTGATGAATTAGACAATATACTTAATTCTAAACTCCATTTTCTCGAGCGTTATGGAATATTTTTGGTGATTGCCATCTTATCTGCTTTATGTATGGCAGGATTCTGTATCGAACATGTTGAAAAAATAGACGCTTCGTCTTTGTCTAACATAGCAGCTAACAATAGTATAAAATATAAATTACAGCTAAATAATAGAGATGTTGCTATGTCGTTAGTGCGTCATAAATTTATCCTAAATGCTGGGAATAATGGAATTGCATGTGAAGGACTATCAATAATGTCTAATGATGAAAGTAATGTTGTCTCATTGGTGTTACAACCTATTTGTATTGCAGATACTACTGATCTCCGATATATTTCACTTTACTGTACAAATGATGATTTAAGCATCGAAATTCACCAAAGTTATTTTCAAATTGTGATAAATCCAATGCTTAGTTTATTTAATAAAGATTAGTCTCTGAATATACTTAAGAATGGAACAACATAAGAAAATGAAACAAAATGGTGCAAGTCTAAAGAATTGCTCTGGCAATATAGAATTATGGAATCAATTAGGAGAATTGTATTCGTTACTTATGAGATGGAGACCAGTGATAATTGTTGCCATATTATTGATAGTGTTATTAGTCGTCTGTTTCATGCCTTATCCTCATTCACAAGGAGAAAGTATTTTGCAACATATTTTATTGATGTAATTTTGCATCGTATGTTATATAATCCGGATTTATCGCCTAACCCAGTTGTAGGTGATGAATCCGGGATTATTAAGTTGTCTATATCTGTAGGTTGTTATTTCTATCTTATAGAACTTGCATTTGCAAATCTCAAGTATAGAGTCCACTTGAAAAAGTTCAAAATCTCGTTTTTTGGGGATGTTGTAACAAGCTGATAATCAATAGCGCAATTTTATAGAAACGACTTTTTCAAGTGGACTCAGTATATAAAATAAGAAATCCGTTTTGGTTCGCTATTCTACAAAAGGCATTGGTTTTATCCCTTTTCTGCAATTTCCTTTCCTGAGAATTGGAAATGAATCTGACTTGTTTACTATCCTTATCTCCAAAGCGACTCGTTTTCCCAATTTGCATGAAAAAACTTCACTGAAACATCAACATTAAAATATTTCTGCCATTGAAATTTGGTCGGAATTAGTGCAATTATTTCCGACTAAAAGGCATTCTGCACCTGAAAGGTGTTATCCTCTTGAAATACCTCTAATGAATCCACAAATAGATTCCCAATGTTTTGTGTCATGAAGTTGTTATAACTCAACAACTCGTGATTGGAAGCACCAGTCAGTTCATCTATAAAAGTTAATTCATTATCCATAGCCTTCTTTAGCATGACACTGAAGCCTGCATAATGTTTCTGTGCCTGGACAATTATATTGAATACTGCTTGTGCTGGATTAGGCAAGCAATAGTTGGCGGATAAGTCTTCTTTAAGCCTATCAAATGGAGTTTTATAGGTTGCATGAAACTGAGACACGGAACACGCAGACAACCTCGCCTTTTCATCATCAGATAACACAAAGACCGGAAAAAACAATTCATCAATCATATTCAAGAACAAATCTTTCTTGTTCTTATTGAAATAGAATATCGCACCTCTCGTTTGAGAGATATTCTTCTCCAGCTCAGCAACTGATATGGCATCCCATGTGCCCTGAGCCATTAGGCGATAACATTGCTTTAGAATGTCTATTCGGTTCCGTTGGGTCTGTGGTCGTGGCTTGTTCATATAAAAGGTACGAGGTCACATGTCTCGCTGTGAAGGTTGTGGAAGACCCGCTGGAAAAGACATGACAACCCCGTACCCATATACGGCGTTAACGTCATATCCATCTGTTCCCAGCCTAAAAACTTCCACATTTTCACGGCGAAAGACAAATATGAAATCCTATTTAATTTTTATTTCTGTTGCAAAGGTACTACATATTCTCCAAATACACAACTAAATACACCTTAATAAAGCTGTCCCGCATGAAAAACGACCACTTTCAGGCACTATCAGTAAGATTGTATCACCTCTTTTCAGGCGTCCAGTATCTATCAAACCGTTAAGTGCTACAAAAGGTGATGCTGCTCCCATATTTCCGACACTGGTAAGATTGGTAAACCATTTTGTCGTCGGCAAATCTATATTCCTCTTTTTGAATTCTTGTTCAAGTATATTATAGAAATACATGGATGACAGATGCGGTATCACGTATGTAATGTCATTCGTGTTAATCTTTGCCTGTAACAAAGATGTCTCAACTGCATCCACAAACAAGGCCATTCCAAATTTGTTCAGTTGCCGTACATCCTGTTTGAGTGCCCAGACAGATTTTTGTTCCAGCTCTTTGGCATTAAAGGTTTTCCATCCTTGCAGATTACCGTCGGCTTCCTTCTCCGCCCACATATACATACAAGCAGGTTGTTTGTTAGCGTATGAAAATGTTCTTATCCATTCTATTCTAAAGCTAAAATCTTCCTCTGGCTTATTACTCAAATACAATGCGGCTGCACCATCCGAAAGCATAAAGCGCAGGAAGTCCTTTTCAAAAGCAATATATGGATTTTCTTCTATCAATTTTTTATGTTCTACTTCTTCATTGAAGAATTTGGAGAGCATCGTGGGAGAAATCAATTCCGAAGCTACACTGATGGCATTTTCGGAATTTCCGGAAGCTATTGACATGAAAGCGGTTTTCAACGCCATCAACCCGGACATACAGACACCAGCAAGTGAGGCTATCTCCATCGGATGATTAAAGACAGCTCCATGAACCATCGCGGCATGGGATGGCATATATTGATCCGGCATGGATGTTCCGCACGATAAAAACTGAATACTATTAAACTTATCCTTGGGCAAACCAAGTCCGTCAATAGCACACTTTGCTAAATCAACATTAGTATGCGTGATTTGCTGGTCTTTCGTCAGAGCATAATATCGTGTCTTGATACCATTCTGGCGAAGAATAATTGGTTTAACCCTGGACGCTTTTCCATTAACAAGCCCTAAGTACAACTCCATTTCGTCATTACTAATAGGAGAGTTGGGTAAGAACGAGGCAATTCTGTTTAAATAAACGGATGAAATCATATATTACATAATGAATGTTATCTTTTTGCAAAAGTACAACAAATCATCCATTTACAGAAGAATTTCTCTATCAATTTTTAATAAATCTGTAGATATTTTGGAATTGCAGTCTTAATTCTACAGTATTTAGACCTGCGCTCAACGCATCAAGATACGACTGTCCATAAAATACGTTCATGAACAGTTTTGCAGTGGTAATTACATCTATACCATCTCTAATTTCTTTATTACCAGCAGCTTTTTGGATTATTTCTATCCACTTTAACAGTTCTTTGTTCCGATTTTCAAGATACTGTTCATGTAAATCCGGAAAAAAGTCACAAATTTGCAAAATCAGAGCCATATATGCCCTGCTTCCATTCTCGACCTTGGAGTCAATTTGATGAAATCTGGCCATTGTTTCTTGACTACCACGCACGTATTCTTCTATGAAATCACTGAGGCTTACAAAATCTGTCTTTTTTAGTTTGAAATCAAGATTTTGCGAATCAATTAAATAATGGCGTACAACATCATAAAATAATCCCCGCTTGTCTTTACCATAATAAGTAATTGCGCCACGAGTCATACCCGACTCTTTTTCGATGTCGGATATACTAACAGCTTCGTAATGTTTTGTAAGGAACAATTTAAACGCTACAGCATACAAATGATCCTTTCTATTGTTCTTATTCATATTGGAAATGATATCATTAGGGCACAAAATTACAAAAATAACACGTGGTTAGCAAATTATTTCGTACCTTTGTAGAAAAACATAACGATATACATCTATTTTGTATATTTTGAGTGGTTCGCGAGATATGGCTGTGGAAATGTGGAAGTTTTTGCTGGACATATTAAGTAACCACTCATTTTTTCTACACAAGTGTTATATCTAATAATCGGACGATTAAATAAAGATAATATTCATTATTTTAATTTGTATAGCAACTGATACTCTATCCATCGGCGACGCCAAATCCCGGAATGATGCTTGCCTTTGTAATGACAGAAAGAAAGATAGTCTGCCAGAATATTCCTGTCGCCGGCTTCTATCCTACGCAGCAGACGACTTTTCTTATATCCCTTTCCTCCAAGAATTGGAGCCGGGCCACAGTTGTAGCTCAGACAAGCAAGCAAGAGGCTGTCAGCCCCATAGGAACGATATAAGGCACAGAACTTCCGCAAATCCTTTCTGAGCAGAGCGTCAGCCTGACTTTCTGTAAGCCGCACGCCTTTACGGTACGGCTCGCCCGACTGGACGACATGACCGTAGCCGATGGTCGGCCAGTGTTCCGGGCGATGAAGGGTCTCGTAATGTTTGATAATCAGTACAGCTCGTTCAAACGGGGGCAGTTCCATAAGCCTCCGTAATGTAGGTTGGGCTGAACCTGAACCAATACTGATACAGGCAAACAGAACGGTGACAAGTATTCTGAGTTTATTTCGCATGGGCTCTCCGCTGTATTTCCGCTATCATCGTCTTCACCTCGATTCCAACACGCAGGAAGTTCTTGTACAGCACACGCTCCCTTTCCTCTTTAGACGGGAAGGTGTAGAACTTGGGCAGTTCCACATATCCTGCTTCCTCTCTGGCTATCTCCGCCATGTCGAAATCCGTCTTGCAGAAGAACTTGGTGGTCTGGAACTCTTCCGACTCCTGTATGTTCATGCTGTCGCCGCGTCCGGTCTTGGTCTTTACGAAATCGCGTGCCGTCTGTCCGCATATCCAGCCTGTCGGCATATCGGATATTTTGCTTGCCGGAACGAGGCTGTCCATGTTCTCGTTAAGGTTTATCGAGGTCTTGTCACGGTCAATCGTGACACCTCTCTTAAGCTGCACCACCTTTCCGAAGATGTCGTTTGACAGCCATTCCAATGTCTCCTTGCTTCTCGCCGAACCGCTTACCACGTTACCCACGGTCGTGATGATCTTCTGCATACCTACCTTTCCGTAGTCGGCCTCCAGCTGCGGCAGTTCCTGAAAGCCGAGCGTCACGCTCACCTTGTTGCTTCGGGCGGTGCCTATCAGTCGGTCTATCTTGTGGAAATATAGTGTCGGCAGCTCATCCACGATGATGCTCACCGGGATATTCTTTCCCTGTCCGGTGTTCACTCGCGTCACAAGGCGGTTCAGGATAAGGGCGTTCAGCGCACCGATGATGCTCTCCATTTCGGGGTCGTTGGCGATAAGCAGATACGACGGGTTCTTAGGGTCGCTGACCTTCAGGTCGAAGTCATCGCCGTCACGATGGAATATCCAGTACGATTCCTTGGTGGCAAGGCGCGAAGTATAGACACGGAGCGTACCTATCATGCCCTCCAATTGCTCCATCGCTTTATTTTGCAGGGCGGTCTGGAACGGGCCGAGCAACGGCGCGACCTCGTTGTCGGTCTGCAGCACATCGAAGATGGTCTGATAGCTTTGGTTCAGGAACGAGAGGATATGTGGCATGTCGCTGTACTTGCCGAGCCAGTAGGCCGGTTCCGTCACCGGGCCGTCCTTGTATTCACGCACGATGCCGGTAGGTTTCCATATCCTCGTCACCGGGTCTTGCACCTTGTCGGCATAGAGCTGTCTGCCGGAGGCATCATACGGCTCTTTCTCATAGTTCACGAAGAAATAGATACAGGCTGCGAGGAAGTTCACAGCCGATGTCTGGAAGAACTGGTCGGAACCGCCGCCTCCCTCTTTCTTGCCTTTCTGCAGGGATTCCAGCAGGGTCTCTGCGGTTTCGCTGGCTGCGGCAAGGTTCGGGATGTATTTCGCCTGTATAGGGTTCACGCGCCGGCTGTACTCCACATCGACAAAGTTGATTATGTTGAACTGGCAGTTCGGCGGTGTCTTACCCAATCGCCTGTTTTTCAGATAGTGATAATATAACTTGGTTGCTAAGGTAGGGAACTTGTAATCATATACAACCATAGCGAAGCCTTTGGCGGAATGCTGCCGGATGAACGGCTCGATGATGCTGAATGTCTTACCCGAACCGGGCGTGCCTACGACCCAGGTGCCTCGGAACGGATTGGAGACCGACACGCACCCCCGGCGGAATTTCCCCTTGTAATAGAAGCGCATGGGGATGTTCACCGAATACTTGTTCTCTACCGCTTCGGTGGCCTGCTCGAAGCTCTCGTTCTCAAAGTTGAAGCGGTCTTTGAGAAGCCCGTCCTTCAGGAACTTCGAGATATTGTCGAGGGCAACATGGATAAGCACCGCCCCGATGACGGACAGTATCATGTAGAGCCAGATGTTGACCTTCAGCGTGTAGATGCGCGGCATGATGGAGAAACCGAAGAGCCACACGGACACGGCGACCAGCCCGACACCGCCGAGCAACGGGTAGAGCACCTGCTTCTGCGCGTCCATCTCAAGGTGCTTCTTGTTGCGCGTCCCCACACAGGTGATGCAGATGAGCAGGAAGGTCGTCACCTTGGCATATATCAGGTTGCCGTCATGGTAGATGAACCATGTCTTGATGCGGTCGTGGATGTCCACGAGCACCCCGTTCCAGTGGTCGAGGGTCTCCGGATCTACGGCGTACTCGAAAAATTCAAGCAGCAGCGACACATAGACCGCCGCACGGAATATCTTGTAAAGTCCCTGTATCTCTTTCGTTTCTTCCATAGGTCACTCTGTTGTCTGTTCCTGTGTCTGCTCTGCGGCCTGTTCTTCTGTCTCCTCTGCTCCAATCCTGTACCAGCGGTCGTTGACCTTGACCGCTTCTATGCCGAGGTATGCGCCTTTTTCCTGCAGGGCTGCATCTATACGCTCGACGCTTACCGGGCCGATACCGCTGATGCCTTGCAGGTAATCCCTGTCAAGACAGGCAAGCTCTCCGATGCACGTGATGTTATGGTCTTCCAGAATAAACTTGACCGACGGCGGAATATTCAGAACCGACACCGGCTCCGAGAGATTGGTTGCCTCTTCCGCCTGTGTCAGGCCCGTGTCGATGTCCAGCCCGGCCTTGATTCTTTTCAGCGAGTCAATCCGGATTTCAAGCTGTGCTATCGTGTCCATTCTCTGACGGATGGTTTTCTTGATTTCGTTTGCCTCGTTGATGAGCTTCTCCTTTTGGGTCAGCATCCTTTTCCGTTTCGTTTTCATGGATCGGTTTCCGGATTCAAGACAATCCTGTTCATATTTGAGCCCTTTGACAAGTTTGTCCAGCTCTATCGCATGGTTTTTCAGGACGGTGTTTCTCTCGTTGTCGGATGCCATGTCACTGATGATACCGTCAAAGCGGCTGATTAAGGCATCCATAGTGTCTTTCCGTGATTGCAGGAAATCACAGAGCTGCTGCAGTTCCTGACGGTGGGATTCCGCCTTCACGGAGTTATAGGTCTGTATCAGCACCAGCAATATCAGCACGATGCCGAAAAGTATATGTATAATGTTCATGTCGTTCTTCATTTCAATCGTTCAATGTTACAATGGGTCTCACTTTGTGTGACTGGAGTTTCGGCGTCTCCTGCACGGCACCGCTGCCGAGCGAGTACAGCCATGCTTTCGAGGTCTCCTGACCGTCTACCTCCGTGGATGTCCAGTACCAGACCTCGTCCGCTTCGTCGGGCAACGGTTCTCCGCCGCATCTTTCAATGATATGGTTAATATACGGCTTGGCCACATACAGCAGTCGCATCTGTGCCACCGAGGGGATATAGGCACTCTGCCCGTAACGCCACATGGAGAACACGGCATTGGCAGCCGGAGAACCGCAGCCGCTGCCCGCATACATCTCGTAGGTGTTGGCGTTGCCGTCATGCGCGTACAGGTCGGCGGATGTCCCCTGCGCCACACCCACGCTGTCGGCGAAGGCTTCATCGGGAAGGTCACGGAGGTACACGGCATATCCGTTCCCTTCCATCTTTTCATCATTGTGGAGATGGAACACCACGGCTATAGGCTCCTTGCCCTGACGGTCACACTCCTCCAAGGCCATGACACGGCCGTCGGTGCAGAGTACATGCCCGACCTTCATCGAGGTGTCGGGAAACTCGTGATGCCCGTCGCATGACGCGAGAGCCACGGTCAGCGCAAGGGCGAACAGACCGAAGTAGTTGCACTTCAGCATTTTCCACGTCCTGCGCCATTTCACCTTCAGTCCCTTGCTTCTGGAACGGCTGTCCGTCTGCCTGCGGGCATTGGCGCGGTTGATAATCTTGTTCATACGGTTCAGTATTTTCACATAATTGGTTTTCATGACTTCTTATTTTACAGGTAGTTTCACGCCTAACACGATACCTGTGCGGAACAGGTCCTTGCCTTTTATCATCAGGTCTGACTTCACCTGCCAGTACACCTGCCAGCCGCCGCGCAGACGGTAGTTGTGCTCGTAGCCGGCGTGTACGCCTCCCAGCACCCTGTGGGTGTCCGAGCCGAGCGAGCCGCCGAAACGGAAGCTGCCGTAATGGTTGCGGCCGCGTACCACGCACGGCTTGTAGGCGGCTCCTATGCTCCACGAACGGTAGTTCTTCCAGAACGAATCCGGGCAGACATGGCCGCACGAGGCGCATTTGTCCCATTTGAGATAGCCGTTGGCGAAAAACTCCCAGGCATTGTGGTAGGCGTTCTCACGCTCATAGCTGAGTGTGGCGTCCAGCCCGTTCTCATACAGGAGGCCGATACCAAAGGACACACGCCCGTCATGGTCTCCGGCAAACGCTGTGGCTGACACCGCCAGCACAGCGACAAGAATCATCAGTATCTTCCTCATGGCTTATTCCTCCGTCAGTAATGCGCTGCTGAAGCCGTCGGCCGACAGCACGTCCTCATAATCTATGTTCACGGATATGGTGCGCCCGGAAATCTGCTTCTCGGTCAGCTCCACCGTCAGCACCTTGTCGTTGGGGAAAGTCAGCTTCTTCACCACGATCACGTTGCGGTAGCCGTGCAGGAACGACCGGGACTGCTCCAGCACCAGCTCCGGCTTCAGCTCCACGACCTGCGAGTTCGTGGCTTTCGACACCTTCTTGTCGGAGAGCTTGAGCCTTACCTCGTCGATGTCGAAGCGGATGTTGGTGCGGTTGTCCACCGAGAAGTCAAGGAAGAAATAGTCCCCCGCCGAATAGATGTTGTTCAGCCGCATGGTCATACGGTGCTTCTTGCTGCTCACGTTGCGGAACCTCGCTGGCGACGTCCATATCTGACGCGCATAGCGGTACATGTCCTCCGTGGACATCGACACGGCAGGATTGTGGTAGGCGGTACGCTCCGACAGCTCCACCTCCTTGCTGGTGACGGCCTCCGTCAGCCGTGTAGTATATTGCAGGGCGTACTGGGTGCGGTAGCGTTCCGTGACGATGGTGACAATGGCAAGCACCTCGCCGTCCTCATGCCCGGCCTCCTTCGGCTTCAGGCGGACGGTGTTGTTGATGGGCTGGTCGCCGGCCACCAGGTCTGTGGATATGTCCACAAAGCGTATCGGCTCGGAGGCGGTGATGACGGTCGTCACCTGTTCGTTGACGGTAAGCTGCTCCATTTCCCGGCAGGTGGTCTGCGCCTGGACGGAGTGGAATGCGGCAGTAAGCATGACGGCCGCAAGAATCTTTTTAAGCGTTGTTCTCATTGTTGATATTGTTGTTTTCGTTTTCTGTTTCCGTGAGTTTCTCTGCTTTTATCCTATCCCCGGCTATCCGGCAGTAAGCGGCATCGGTCTCGAAACCGATATAGTGCCGTCCGCTTCGGATGGCGGCTATAGCTGTAGTTCCTGACCCCATGCAGTTGTCAAGCACCACGTCCCCCTCGTCGGTGTATGTCCTTATCAGGTACTCCACAAGAGCGACGGGCTTCTGCGTGGGATGATAAAAGGCACCGGTCTTGTGTTCCTTCGCTATCTGTATGACGGAAGTCGGATATTTGTCATCGGCAATACGCACGTCGGTCATCCTCATGCTGCCATAGCACCGGTTGGTGAATGTCTGGCTGGTGCGCCGTCCGTGGTTGCGTTGCGATTTGTCGCAGGGTATCATCTGCGGATGGTACACGGGCAGGTGCTCGTAAAACACAAGGATGTCCTCATGCTTCCTTAGCGGCATACGGTTGGCGTTCAGATGACCGCTGGCCCTGTCCTTGTACCAGACAAGGTTGTATCGCCACAATCGGGGCTGGGACATGAGCAGTCTGGCCGTGAACATTCCCTGCCCGAACAGGATGACGGGACTGTCCGGCTTGATGATGCGCCGGTACTGCGCCCACAAGGGCTCAAGCGGTATCGGCCTGTCCCAACGGGCTTCCCGGTTCCTGCGGTTCAGTATGCCGTATGGCAGGTCGCACACGACAGCATCGACGCTCCTGTCGGCAATCCTTTTCATCCCTTCCAGGCAGTCCTCGTTGTATATTTCGTCAATGCGTATCATCGTCCTACCTGCTTTTATTGTTTTCCCTGCTGTTTACCAGATAGACGAATGTGCCGTACTTGAGCTTCGCCTTGTTCTTGCGTATAGCTTTCGCTATGGCGCCGGTAGTCTGCTGGTAGGCGTTTTGTATGGCCTGCATGCCCCACTGCGCCACATTGTTGCCGTAACTGCCGTTGTTGATGCTCATGTTGCTGCTCATAGCCCCAGACGCGATATCCTTGGTGGTCTCACGGAAAGAGGAATTGGGCACATAAAGCCCTTCCATGCCGTCAGTGTCGTAGAGGGTCAGGCTCACTTTCAGGAGTTCGTCATCCACCATCAGGCTCTTGACGGTGCCCTTCACGCGCTGCTGCCCGAATCCGCTCATGGTGGCGTACATGTACGAGCCTTTTGCGAGGATGACACCGTTTATCTCCACTTCATCGAGCAGGCGCAGCCTTACACGCGAGCCGTCAACGGCTTTCACATCCTCGTCGATGATCGCCTTGATAAGGTTCGGCTCCGGCTCGTTCTCGGCAAGGGTGTTGAAATAGGCGGAGTTAGGCTTCTTGGCTTTCACCACGGTCTGTGTGGCGGCATCTTCGGGTGGCTGGGTGACGGCATCCGCGTTCTCCGTGACCGTGCCTGCCGTCTTGAGCGTGTCATTGGCGGCCGGCTGCGGTTGCTGCACTTCCTCCATGCCTTTCTGACCGTTCAGGCGGGCTTCGGCGAGTGCCTTGTTCAGCTCGCCGAGGGCTTCCTGCTGGCGTTGTGCGCCGCGCCGGAGGCGTTCATCCTCGCTCATGGGTTCCGTAACGGAGTCGTTTGCCATCGCCATACCGCGCTCCCGGCTCATGTCGAGGCGGGACTGCATCTCCTGAAGCCGGCGTTCCGCCTCTTCGTCGAGCAGGGCGAGGTCCTGTTCCGTGTACTTGGAGTCGTATGCCTCCGTTCCGGCTCCCTGCTCCCTGTCAATGTTCTCCACAGCCGAGTAGTCCTGTATCTTGCCGTAGGACTTTGCCATGTTCTCATACTTCCCGCCTATCTCGTCGGTGCGGAGCTGCGCCTGCGGCAGTTCCGGGTTCAGGTACTCCGTGGTCTGCATGCCGGACGGCTTCTCCGCCAGCTTCACGTCGAAGACATCGAAGATGAAGTAGCCGGCTCCCAGCAACAGGGGGTAAAGGATGGCCGGGAGCATGTATTTCGGCGCACGCCAGTCAATCCTGCTTGTAAGTTCTTTCAGGGTCATTGCTCTCTGTTTTTATGATTGGTTTATTACGTTTCTGTCTCAGCAGCTCTTCCTGATGCTGCGTGGCTGTGACCGTCTGCTCGGTCTTCGGACGGTTGTATATCTCCACCATGCGGCAGATGTTCAGCGTCAGGCAACCGATGACGATGCCGAACACCAGCGTGAGGAACATCTTGGGATGCTGGCAGGCGAAGCACTGCGCATATCCGGCGGCTTTGTCTATTTTCAGCAACCTGGCCCACTTGCGTCCTGCACTGACCTCCTTCTCGTACCTTTCGGCATATCTGGGGTCGTTTTTGTCCGGCATCCTCTCTCCGAGTATAAGTTTCTTCCATCCCATAATCAGTAGCTGTTTTTGGTTCTCTGTTCGATGTCCTTGTTAAGCAGGGTACGCCAGTTCACGATAAGCAGCCCGTGGGGGTTGTTGTCGGTACGGGGAACACGCTTCAGCTGTCCGGCTGTCACCAGTTCCCTGGTAAGGATGGAGGTGCGGCGTTCGATGCGCTGCCTGCCGTAGTAGGTGAACTCCATCTTTTCTTTGTTGAAGTTGATGCTGTCACAGAATATCGAGAACACCGCAGAGGTGCCCATGATATTGTTGTAGAATCCTTTTTCCTTCAGGGTGTTGTATTGGGCAAGTCCCGTCTCGTCCACCAGATACATGGCTTTGTCAAGCGTGTATTTGATGTATTTGTCATCAGGAGCGAGCGTGAAGAAGTAGTGGTGGAACATTTCCACATGGCTCTTGGCTTCCACATCGAGGGTCTCCTCCATGGTGGTGCGTTGCACAAGGATGGGCACATTGCCGTCCAGTACATAGATTTTCTGCTGGGCGTCCACCACCATGGAACGGGCCGTCCAGATGCTCGATAGGCTGATTACGATGCACCCGGCAAGGAACAGGGCGCAGATTATCATCACGAGCTTGATCTTGTTTTCCAAATTCTTTATGACCATTGTTTTATATTATTTTATAGGATTCCTACACCTTATTATATATTATCGCATCATGGATGAAATCGCGCCGGTCGTTGACATCTTCGCCTGCTGTGCCACACCCTCGCCGAAGTTTC